>ULOI01041708.1_pt1 | contig 13505 bp, 10 predicted proteins | sample 1952231 | NCBI WGS metagenome assembly ULOI01 (sample SAMEA4835593, study PRJEB28245) | human gut metagenome | biome: gut microbiome; material: fecal sample | place: Denmark | collected 2008
TACCATTAATCTTCGGTATAACTTTTTTGTTCATTAAATTTAACGCGAATATACTTACCAAATTCATCATGTAAGGCATTCAAAATATCATATAAAACACCCATCTTGGTACATGAAAACGTTTCATAATCCGTAAAGTCAAAGAATGTAATGCTACCCCTTTCACCATCTACGGGTTTTATAATAAAGTTTTCTCTACGGTCTTTATTTTCATTAGATACTCGTTTTAAGGTATTATTGTTATAACTGAACTCATATTGCGGATAATCCTGTAGCTTTCTTTTTTCAAATTTCATTTGCTTCTTAAGTGCCAGCGCTGTCATCCTATGTGCTACCAAATTCACACACATATCATCTCCGACTTTCACCTCAAGGCACTGCATACCCCAAATAAAATTCTCCTTATCCTTATTCAGCCATGCAGGTCGAAAACATAATAATTTTCCTGACAGATTATTAAAAGATATCATTTCATCAACCGGACTCGTTAGCGCATTCAAAAACAATTGTGTCAACAAATACTCCGGTATACTGCTACTTGTCATAGATTTTATGGACAAACTATCTCCATCCTCTTTTGCATTCAACAAACGTACAAACTCAGCTCTGGAAATAGCGTTTTTAGGAAGCATAACCCAAAAACTCTTTCCGCTTTCAAATTGCAGAGCTGATATCTTTATATCATCAATATCTAGAAAAGTAGCTCCACCTTTTATATATTTATCCGATGTTGTAACATAATAAAAATCATAATCTTTGTCAATGTTGGAATATTCAAACGAAGCCAGGAGTTCATTCGAATAAAGTTTCTTTATACTCATTGCAAATATCCCTCCCGATTTATTTTTGCTATGATTTCTGTTCCTATTTCTTTTCTATCCAACCGATATAAATATGGTATCTCAATAATTCTACCATTATCACTAGACGTAATCTGCATATTGTGATCAAGCATAATATTGATTATTACCGCTCTCTTTCCTCCACACTTATCTAGCTTTTCCAGGACGTTTTTCTTTTCTTCTTCCGCAGATATTAACATGGTTTCTTTCCATAACTTGAAATCAACATACACACCATTACCTAGGGTATAATCAAACAATTCAAAAAACTCCGGTGGCATTTCCTGCAACGTTACTCCTGCATATTGTTCTAAAATATATTTACCAACAACTTCGCCTAAGGCACCTTTATAAATATTATTAAACATAGGTGGCGTCAATATAAACTCATTAGGAACAAAGCTCGTTGCATATCCATGCTTTTCAAACAATGCTTTCACTCCTGGGATTTGCATAATCTCTTTCAAATGCACCTCATCCTCTGACATCTTTTGTGGAAGACTACCATCAAACTTGATATTTATATTTTTATTATAGTCTCCTTCTTGCTCATAAGAATAAGCTGTAATTTCTCCCGGCGCACACATATATACAAGCTGATATTGCGAATTCTGTTCTACGTTTTTTCTGCTTAGTGTAGGCCTCATAAGGCATAGCTCACGCAATGCTTTCCAATAATCTATACTATCATCAGTCCAATTGCGCTTCAGCTCATTTATAATCTGCATTGCCTTCAGTGCTAATGTTCCGGCACGATTTTCCATTACGGCAATATCCAAATTTTCATTTGCCTGACCATTATAATATGTTTTACCCACTTTAACTAGTTCCGCAAATTCAGGATTCAACATTCGTTGCTCCACAACAGACAAATCGTAATCTGTTAAAATAGTATTATCCACATAAATATATATATCCGGATTCTTAAGACCGGTTCTACATATTCTTCCTACTGCCTGTATTAATGTTCGAATCGCAAAATTATTTACAGAATCTGTTTTATATGGTTCTCCCTTTTTTCCCGAAAAAGTATATCCACCACTGAAGCATATAAATGCATCTTTAATTACTGCAATCCCATCTTTACGAGAAACTTCTCCTCTTTCCATCAAGAATTCCATCTGATATACAAAACGAATTAAATCTTCAGCTTCAATTCCCTTTTTGCTATCCACATTCACCAGAAGATTTGTCGGCTTCTCAAGATATATGCAGTCAAAGTCTTTTTCCATATCTCCTCTATCGTAATCATTAACTGCTACAATAGTAGCATTCCCCGGTGCTTTATATTGCAAATTTTGTCCCGCACCAACTGTATTATAGGAAGATATAACAAAGAGTTTTTCTCCCTTTGACAATCTCTGTATAAACTCCGCACGCTTAGCATCATAATCTTCACTATTTATACTGTATAACAAGTCTTTACCTTTTAATCCCTTGATACCATAAAGCTTAATAATAGCGTCTGCGAATTCCTCTAATAATTTAATATCAAAAAGCCCCTTATTCCCCTGCGGCAATTTATTATTAAGACACAAGAAGGATTTAACCGAATCATTTAAGATAAATGCCTTCATTACCTTTACAACACGAATAAAGTTATTTTTTGCATATTCAACGCGCTCAAATGATATTGATAATTTTTCCGCATACTTCTTTATAAGTGCTTCGTTTCCGTTAAATATCTCTGATAATTCAACTCTATCATCCGCATTATAAGAAACTGGTTCCACATGAATATTTACTTTGTCATAGTTTGCAACAAAAGTTTGAAATGACTCCTGTAATCTACACCTATCTGCTTCTGGCATCACATAATATTTATCCTGCAACATCCTTTGAAGATATTCCAAGTCATAATTGCCAACAACCGTATCAAGTGTTGCGGTAGCTGAAATACCTATAATTTGAGCCTTTTCAGACAAGTGAAGTAAAATACGTTCTGGCGAATCCTGAAAATCAAATAATTGAATCTCCGAACGCATACTGTGATTAGGATCATCTATAAAATCATAATAGCGAAATCCCCTATCATAGACAGAGCGGTCAAAATACTTTAACGACATTTTTCCTTTGCTGTCTTTTTTATCTTTCTTCGACTTTACCTGGCCTCCCATTACGATAGGCTTCAAATACCTTATCTGTTCTCTTGATAAATGAAACTCTGTCAGCACTGACTCAATTGCATTTTCAAACGTATAATCATCGTCACCCGGCCTTTTATCCTCATCCTTATGATGCTTATAATTAAACGAAAGATTTCTAGCTCCGTTCTGAAAATAAGTCAAGCAGCCTTTAACACTGGCAAGCAAACTTAATACACCACCATCTTTCTCTGTTGGTCTTCTTTTTGTAAAACGCAACCAGTTCTGTTTTGCCTTCATATCGGTATCTATATCAATAAAAGCATTTTCTCCCTCAAATACCGAATGAAACTGTAAGTCATTGAAAATAAAATTACGACTTCTATCGCCCTTACCATCTTCTTCTGTTTTGAAGCTATATTGCATCGCAAAACGGTCATATGTTTCATCAAACACACCACCAAATCTTTCTATAATTTCCATAGGATTTTTCGCGTTTTTTTGTTCATCAAGATATGCTTGTTGTAACTTCGATGCAGTAGTAAGCTCTGCCGGAAAATCTCTCGTCTTCAAAGATGCATATACACGATGAAACAGACCTAAATAATCAATATGATTTTCTAAGCCTCTTATTATGATCTGATTAAGTAACCTGTCTCTTGTTGCATCAAACTCATCTATAAAAATAATTGCATTTTTTGTAATATCATTATTGTAAAAGCTATATGTAGGTTCAATAATAGTAGTGTTTCCCAAGAAAAACTTATCCATTGACATAAAAAATATTCGCTTCGCTCTCGTATATACCGCCGGATACAATTCTCCTATCCAATGATATTCCGGATTATTAGCGATATTCTTTAACTTTTCCTTTGGTGTTCTGAACTGCTTCAGCTCGCTTTCTATCACCTTACGAAAGGCACCTTCCTGCTGCTTGCGAATTGCATCCTCTGCGTTCTTGCATAAAACATTTATAATGTCCTTACTGGTTCCTTTTAATTCACGCTTTTTATCTCTGTATTCGTTTAATAGTTTTACTGAACCATGTAAATCCTTAAATTCTTGTTTCATAGTGATTGCTGCTGGAATTTTTCTGGCACGATATAACTCGTCCAATTTTTCTACAACCATATCTGCATTAGCTTCTATTCGCAAACAATATTTATCATAATCATCTGCTTTACCGCGCTTTGCAAAATGTTCACGCAACTCCTTATCCGGCAAATTTTTCTTAAGGGTTGTAACAAAGAAAATCTTCTTATCTTTGAATTCAGGCGCATCATAATTGTCGACCATAAAATCCAATACACTATATGTTTTTCCAAAGCCAGTCGGCATATCCAACAAGAACAATCCCGTATCCATTGACTTGCAAAAATTTACAATCGCCTGTTTCATAGTATCCTCCAAGTTTTTCTTACTTTGTCATCTATTATTTATAGAATATCTGCATAATATTTCCCATTCTCCAGCGAGAAGACCACTTCTCCAGGAACAAGTTTTTCTCCCATATTTGCACATCCCACCACAGTCATCGCCCACTCTGAATATTCATACGGAAGTTTATAACACACCGTCTCCCTACCACTTTCGATAGTAACCATAGGAGTACCTGTATTACCAAATCCAATCGATAAAACTTTGTACACATTCTTACCTTTTGCTATGGGCAACCACTATTTGTTGACAAATTCGATTTGACAAAATAAAACTTTGATAAATCAACCTCTTCTTCTGAAATATTCAAATCATCTGATATTGCTTTTACAATCTTTTTGATATTGGCATTATCTTTAATATCTTCTAAACAATTATGCTCATTTGCAAATATATTCTCTTTGTTATTTATAATATCTGTATTGCATACCAGTGCTGCCTCATTAACATTACCTGCATATTTTTGTGCATTCTTATATAATTTTTGAAACCATTCATCCTTTATTACTGTCGTCAATAAATACTGTTTATCTGTACTTTTGGTCTTTACTTGATATAAATGAATTCCTGTAGGTTCATCTGGATTTTCAATGATAACTACATCCTCTATATAATCCAGCAGAATAGCATAATCCATGGAATAGTATTCCATTATTAGCTGCATTGCATAACTTATTTGAACAGTTAATCTATTTTTTGTTCTTGAGCCAGATATATCATTCTTATTTAATTCGATTTGTTCTCTTAAAGACACAAGTGACTCCTCCTTTCTTAATGCAACTATTAAAACCTCATGAAAACCCTCTCTCAAATGATGATCATCATGAGGTTATTATATCATATTGTCACTTCCATAAGCATCAAATTTGCTCATTTTCTACATTGTTTGGCGTATGATGTTAGGATTCAATACCCTACCCACTAACAAAATCAACGATTTACTTATACAATCTCGTCATTGTAGGAATTTTCTTAATATATCTGTAATATGTACTCTTACTCATGCCAATCTGTTTCATCTGTTCAAACGGACGGATTTCTCCTGACACCACTTTCTGATAATGCTCTGAAAATTCATCAATCGGCATCACTGCTGGTCTGCCGTAATCATCCCATTCACCACGAGCCTTTTTAGAATCTATACCTTCACGCTGTCGTTTCTCTTTCTTCTCAATCTCCGCCTGTGCCATAGCTGCATATAGTTCTATCAACATATTATTGATGGTTTCCATCAGCATACGAGCCATAGCATTATCCAACTTTGATAAATCCATAAGTGTAGTTGGAAGTTCCAGTATCTTTACACGGATGCCATTATCCCTGTAATACTGCAACTCCTTTAAAGTCTCCTGCTTATTTCTGCCAAGCCTGTCTACCTCGGTAATAATTAACTCATCACCTGCTCTTAATACATCCTCTTTCAATACCTGATATCTTGGACGATTAAAATTCTTTCCTGTCTGCTGGTCTGTGAAAATCTTTTCCAACTCCAAACCATTCTGCTCGCAGTATACTGTAATCTCCTTAATACCTCTGTCTAAATGCTGCTCTCTTGTACTTGTTCTGTGATAACCATATCTCTTCATGATTATTTGCTCCTTTCCTAGTCTTAAAATGCTTACATAAAAAATGAGACCTCCCATAATGGAAAGTCTCTACTTTTTTGCACTGATTCTATGCCCTTATTATTCAGTTCCTAAATGTACACTTTTCGGCACCCCCTCCTTAAAAAATGAATACAAAAAAGAATGTATATTTCAGCCTTTGATTTATCGTCATAAGCGAAACAGTGTAAATACTTAAAAGTTTTGGTTATACCTTTTACTTTATTTCAGTTTTTCCCCAAGGAACATTGTATTCTGATATTTCTACCTTTTTCCAGTATTCTTGTGGTATATGTAATCTTGATAAAATATCTACATTCGCAATTAATGCCATGCTAAACAAATTCTGATTATTAATACCATGTTTTATCAAATGTTGTGTCAATTTTTCTATCGTCTCTCCTGAATTAGTTAAATCATCAATAATTAAAATCTTTTTATCTTTAAAATTTAATACTTCGTCAGGCACAAAAATTGTCCATTTTGATGTATCAAAACTCGTCCAATTTTGCGGATTAAGAAAGTTCTTATTATATCTTCTTTTTAATAGGCACATATACACAGGATATTTATTATCCAACTCTGTAACTACTAAGCTACATACTATTGAGCCTCTACCAGAGAAAGTAATAATATAGTCAGGGTTTATTTTTTCTACTTTTTGAGCTAAATCCTCTATCCCTTCCTTCATAATTTTCTTCCAAGAAATATTCTTTCTATATTTTATCTTAGTATATATAAAATATACTGCACTTGGCCCCCCCAAAACAGTAACTATCCATCCTATCGCATTCATAATTACACTTACATTCATTAGTCTCTAAATCTCCTTAAAAGTATATTGAATTTCTCTGTTTATATTCAATTTTTCTAACAAAGTCGTTACGTCTTTCATTTGGTTTTTGTATAACAGAAATAGTATTTCTGCAATAATATCCATTTCTTCAACTCCCCAACCATATCTTGTTACTTCTTGTAGTCCAAGCCTAATTCCACTTCCTTTAAACAATCTTTTATCTTTTTTATTCAATGAAACCCCTAACTGGTTTGCTCTACAAAAAAATGAATCTCTTTCTGACCTTGACATATGAAGAAATAATTGATGTGTTTGTGAATATATTCCTTGTCGATTGATAACTTGCAACCCCAATTCATCTAATTTTTTCCCAAGGTAATTACTATTTTTTGTCATGTTAGTGCAATATTTTTCCGAAAAATACTCCATCTCAATCAATGTCAAAATAAGACTGGCAACATTTTGCATATGAGTATTTCTCAAATATAATGGATTAATTGTCTCATCAATTTTATATGCTAATTCTTCATCATTTGTCATTATGAGTGCTTTCGCCACACCTGGTATAGTTTTATGAGTTCCACCCATTAATATAACTTTATTATTCATATACAAAGGGTTTTCTCTTATATTATTAATATAATATGCCAATACCTGTGATGCATCAAATATTAAAACAGTGTTTAATGGCAAGTGTAATTTATTAAAAATTGGAAGAAATATTATATCTGTAGGAGCAAATAGTACAAAATTAATATCGTGTTCTTCTAAAATGCTATTAACACCATCATAATCATAATCACTGATATCGTAGTCAAATGGTGCCTCAATATAATTTATATTTAACCTGTCTAATATATTAGGCAATGCTGCATGACCTCCACTTTCTGGTGACAAAATCAGGATATTATCATTCTGCTTTACCAATGATAATAAAATGTTCTGTAATGCATTCATGCCTGATAATGAACGGCAATCTGTATAATATGCACCAAATAATTTGCTACATTGTTCACTTACTATTTCGTAAAATGGCAATAATTTCTTACTGCCAACCATGTTATTATCTTCATCGTAATCCAAAAAACCACCTAATATATATCTTTCCTGCAAGCCATATGACAATGGCATTTTAGAAAATTCTGAAATAACATTCTCAGCTGCACATAATGGCAATACTGTTTTTCTATATTTTTCAAAATCTTCAATAGTTTTTTGGTACTTGGTATAAAATTCATTTTTTAGCAAAATAGATTTTCCATAATTTATATTATTCATTGTTTTTCCTTTACTTTTATTATAAACATTGTTTACTAAGTCTATATTACTCCAAAATGCCTCAACGCATCCTTAATATACTCCACTTTTTCCTGCGGACACTGCTTCACTTCTGGATTCTCTTTCTTGGACTTATTATAATTCTCGCCCATATCCAGACCACACATCTGCTTCACCTGTGCAATATAAGAAGTATGCACATTCACACCATACTTGTCCTTCACATAATCCTTAATCTTCTGATAGGTAGCCTTTTCTTCTGGTGTGTAATTGCTCTCTTCATCAGGCTCCATTGTCACCTCAATTTTCGGTGTATCTTTTTTGAGGGATAATTTGACTACCGTTTCCACATGTACCGTATGGCCGAACTGGTCTACCGGCTGCACCTCCACGAGGTCATATCCATGGCTGCAAAGATATTTCAAATCCCGGGCCAGGGTTGCGGAATCACAGCTTACATAGACGATACGCTGTGGTGCCATCTCACACATCATGGCAAGGAGGGATTCCTCGCAGCCTTTGCGTGGCGGGTCCACTACGATAACTTCTGCACGGGCTTCTTCGCCATGGGCGGCACAGTATGCCGGATAGACTTCCTCTGCTTTCCCAACGAAAAATTCTGCATTGGAAATGTGGTTTCGAAGAGCATTCTCTTTGGCATCTGCGATTGCCTGCGGTACAATTTCCACACCGTAAACCCTCTTCGCTTTCTGTGCCAGAAATAAGGAAATGGTTCCGATACCGCAATATAAATCCCAGACCGTCTCTTCGCCGGTGAGATTGGCATATTCCAAAGCTTTGTTATAAAGCACCTCTGTCTGCGCCGGATTTACCTGGTAGAAAGACTGCGGAGAAATCTGAAAAGAAATCGTTCCGATATAATCTGTAATGTAACCCTGTCCATATAGAGTATAAGTTTCTTCTCCTAAAATCACGTTGCCCCGGGATTCATTGATATTTACAGTAATACTTGTCATTCCCGGCAAATCTTTTAATACTTCAATAAAACTTTCTGCATGCGGCAGCTTCTTTCCGTTGATGACAAAGCAGACCATCCACTCTCCGGTTTTCTCGCCGTAACGGATTAAGATGTGGCGAACGCAGCCTTTTCCGGTTTTCTCATCATAGGCACTGACGCCATAGGATTTCATGGTGTCTAAAATAAGGGACAGGATTCTTCCGTTGCCTTCCTTTCCCAAAAGGCAGTCCTGCACCGGAATAATGTTGTGGGTTCTGGACGCAAAAAAGCCTGCCACCAGGTTGCCTTCTTTATCATAACCCACCGGAAACTGTGCTTTGTTCCGGTAGCGGTAAGGCTCCTGCATGCCAAGTGTTGGTAAGACCTTTGGATTTTCAAATCCGCCGATATGTTTTAAGTTGTTACGTACTTTATTTTCCTTAAACTTAAGCTGGCTCCCATAAGAAAGTGCCTGGATCTGGCAGCCACCACACCGCTTATGCTCCGGGCATGGCGGGGTTGTCCGCATGGTGGATTCCTTAAGAATTTCCATCAGGCGGGCATAGCCATAAGTTTTTTTCATCTTCATGATTTTGGCACGAACCATGTCTCCCGGCAGAGCATCCTTGATAAAAAGTGTGATGCCTTCCGTTCTTCCGATACCTTCGCCGTTAGTTCCGATATCGTCAATGGTCAGTGTAACAATGTCATCTTTTTTCATATTTTTTATATACTCGATCTGCGGATGTTCGATTCAAACAGACGGTTGAATCCCTGCCACTGAGTATCTCCTTCCGGTACGTTTGCCAAAAGCTCACGCATGGTCTCCATCTTTGCATCAATATTATCTGCATAGCTTAATGCTACAGCTTCCGGTAATGCCGGTTTCTTCGGAGAACCATACTCTAACTCTCCATGATGTGCCAGAATACAGTGTTCCATCTCATGTGCCAGTTTCTCCGGGAAACCATCGATGGTCTTGATGCGCTCTGCAATTTCCATGGCTCCAATCATGATATGTCCTAAAAGCTGTCCCTCGTCGGTGTAATCATTTTCCGGGAAAGTAGAAAGCTCTTCTAACTTTCCGATATCGTGAAACATGGCGGCACAAACCAGTAAATCTTTATTGAGAATCTTATAGTTGTCAGCAAAATAAGCAGAAAGCTTCGTTACGCTTAAAGTATGCTCTAAAAGTCCGCCCACAAAACCGTGATGTACGCTTTTTGCTGCAGAATGGAATTTAAAACGTTTTGCAAAATCTGCATCCTCGATAAAGAAACTGCCTGCCAGTTTCTTAAGATATGGATTCTCCATCTGCTTAATATATCCAAGTAACTGCTCATACATTTCATCTACATTATATTCGCTGACCGGAAGATATTCCTTTGGTTCATACTCTCCCTCGGTTGCTTTCCGGACCCTCTTTACATTTAACTGTAATGCGCCCTGAAAACTTGTGATATCTCCCACTACATTGATGTAATCAAATCGGTCAAAATCATCAATTCCCACAGAGCCAGGCTCCCAGATTTTTGCATCCAGTGTGCCTGTTTTATCCTGTAAAATCAATGCTTCATAAGGCTTACCTGCCTTCGTCAGCGCTGACTGCTTATTTTTACAAAGATAGATTTCATTTACTCTTTCGCCTTCGCGTAATGTTTCAATATAATGCATAATTTTCCTCTTTCTATTTTAGTATACCAACGGTTGCAGAACATTCGATTTCTACATAGCCTGCTGCCCCCTGGCGTTTTATGGTAATCTTTACAACATCTCCCGGAGTCTGCCCGGATAACACATTCTTATATGCCTGCGCTGTCTCTACATTTTCTCCGGCAATCTTTACGATGACATCACCGCTTTGCAAGCCTGCCGCCATCGCCGGGGAATCAATTCCCACTGATTTAATATATACGCCCTTTGGTATGTCATATTCCTTTTCAATGTCAGATGTTACAGAAGTCAGTTTCAGTCCAAGATACGGAATATCCTGTCCATTGGAAAGCTTCTCGATAATGTCTTTCAACTGGGAAACGGAAATTGCGGTCAGCGTATTCTCATCGCCGCTGCTGTAATCCTGCATAACAATTCCAACCACTTCACCAGAGAGATTGACCAGTACACCACTTCCCTGACTACTGCCCACAATATCTGTTGTCAGTACATTGTAGTTTGCATCAAAGGTGGAAATGCTGTTAGAAGTGGATGTAATATTTCCTGTCAATATGGAGAAATTCGTTCCCAGCGGACTGCCCAGTGCCAGCACAACGCTGCCCTGTGTGGTCTGAAGTGAATTTCCAAGCACTGCCACTTTAATTCTGCCCAGAGTGCTTTCTTCGATGTCGGAACGTTTTACATTTAAAATCGCAATTCCGGTATTTCCGTCATAGTTTTTAAGCTCCGCTTCCACGGTGCTGTTATCAAGGAATGTCACATGAATGGATTTTGCTCCGCTTATGACCTTGCGCTCTGTCATAATCAGAAGCTCCTGACCGGTATCCGCAATAATGACTCCACTTGCCTGTCCCTGTCTCTCATAAGGCGTGTTAAACCAGTCCACATCACTGGTCACACCTGTCACCGTAACAATGGACTTATTTGCTTCGCTTCCAATCGCATAAAGCTTACTCTGTAATTTCTGATATTCCTCCGGTGTAAGCTCTTTTAAGCCTTCTTCTGCATCCGGCTCGTCTACACCTGTCTCCGTGGAATTTGTCTCTTCTTCCGTATCCGGCTGTACCTCTTCATCTTTCGGGATGCTCACCCTGGTATCCTCCGGCTTATTCAGCCACTCTTCCATCACCGGGCGCATCCATGTAAATACAAAACAGGATACAAGTCCAAAGACAACCGCAAGCACAACCGTAAATGCCGTTTTTAAAATAATACGTCTCTTATTTAACGGCTTGTTCTTGATTTTCTCTTTGATAAATGCAAATTCCTCTTTTTCATTTTCTGACATAGGGAATCCTCTTTTCTACTGTAAATACAACCATTTTTAATTATACTTTCTATCTGCCTATGTTGCAACATTTTTTAAAAAAGATGCCGGAATGTAAAAAACGTGCCAATTTCGTCATTTATCCGGAAACTTATTTTCAACCGCCCTTTTCACCACAATCGGTTTGGGGTATAATAGAAGCAGTGATTTTTAGTACATTTTATGGAGAATATTTATGAATCAAAAGGTTTTAAGAACATTAGAATATAATAAAATTGTAGAGCGGCTCGCGGAGTATGCTTTCGGTGCGGATACCAAGGAACGCTGTCTTTCCCTGCTTCCTTCCACCAGCCTCTCAGAAATTACCAATGCACAGCAGCAGACTAAGGATGCCATGAACCGCAGCCTGAAAAAGGGACGGCTTGACTGCTCCGGTATCAAACCGCTTTCTTCCGCCATCCGGCGTGTGGAAATCGGCGGAACCATGAATATCGAAGAGCTTCTCGGTCTCTGTAAATTATTAGAGACTGCCCGCCGGGTCAAAGCCTATGGCAGAAAGGAACGGGAAGATATTCCATCTGATTCCCTGAGCGAACTTTTTGATGGTTTAGAACCTCTTAGTCCTCTTTGTGATGAGATCCGCCGCTGCATCATTTCTGTGGATGAAATCAGTGATGATGCCAGCAGTAATTTAAAATTCATCCGCCGTTCTATCCGCTCAACCGGCGACCGCATCCATGGGCAGTTAAACCAGATGTTAAATAACCAGAATGTCAGAAACTGCCTGCAGGATTTTGTCATTACCATGCGTAACGGCCGCTACTGTCTTCCGGTAAAAGCCGAAGCCAAATCCCAGATTACCGGTATGGTGCATGACCAGTCCTCCAGCGGTTCTACTCTTTTCATTGAGCCAATGGCTGTGGTAAATCTGAACAACGAATTAAAAGAATTATCCATCAAAGAGCAGGACGAAATTGCCGTTATTCTTGCCACTTTATCGGCAAAAGCAGGGGAATATATTCCTGCCATTGAAACCGATTATCAGATTTTAACAGAGCTTGATTTTATATTTGCAAAAGCAGCTTATGCCTTGGAATACAATGGAATTACACCGCATTTTAATACGGAACGGAAAATTCGTATTTTAAAGGGCAGACACCCTCTGCTGGACGCAAAAAAAGTAGTTCCTATCGACATTTCCTTAGGCAGCGATTTTGACCAGCTTGTCATTACCGGACCGAATACCGGTGGTAAAACCGTTTCCTTAAAAACTGTGGGACTTCTCACTCTGATGGGACAGGCGGGACTTCCGATTCCTTCCGGAGACCGCAGTGAGCTTGCTGTTTTTGACGATATTTTTGCAGATATTGGAGATGAACAGAGCATTGAGCAGAACTTAAGCACATTTTCTTCCCATATGACCAACATTATCCACATTTTAAAAGAAGCCAATGAACATTCCCTGGTTCTCTTTGATGAGTTATGTGCCGGAACTGACCCTACGGAGGGCGCTGCCCTGGCGGTTTCTATCCTATCTTATTTTCACAGTCGAGGCATCCGCACCA
>ULOI01057742.1_pt1 | contig 13495 bp, 9 predicted proteins | sample 1952231 | NCBI WGS metagenome assembly ULOI01 (sample SAMEA4835593, study PRJEB28245) | human gut metagenome | biome: gut microbiome; material: fecal sample | place: Denmark | collected 2008
CTGTTTTGGGTGTGAATATCGGTCGTCTGGGCTTTTTAGCCGATGTCCCTGCCGAAGAAGTAGAACCGGTATTGAACGAAATTTTAGAGGGAAAGTATAAAATAGAGGAGCGATCGTTGCTTCAAGTCGAGTTTAACGGTTTGTCGGAGAATTTTTGGCCTTATGCTCTTAATGAGGTCGCTGTCTTGAAGCAGGATACTTCATCGATGATTTCCATTCATACGACTGTGGGAGATAGTTATTTGAATACCTATCAGGCCGATGGTTTAATCGTGGCGACACCTACCGGCTCGACCGCTTATTCGATGAGTGTAGGAGGCCCTATTATTATGCCTCGGGCTGCCAATTGGGTTATTTCGCCTGTGGCGCCGCACAGCTTGACGGTTCGACCGTTGGTCGTGAATGACGATATGAATATTACGTTGCGTGTGGATAGCCGCAACCATAGTTATTTGTTGAGTCTCGACGGTCGTTCGGTTATGTTGGATACAGATTCGCAAGTCGTGTTGCGAAAGGCTCCGTTTTCCATAAAAGTGGTGAAGCGATTGGGCCATAGTTTTTCGGCAACGCTCCGCGCGAAATTGATGTGGGGGGTCGATAAACGGGAGTGACCCGATTTTTTTATAAAGCAAGAACGCCACAAACTGGGGTTTCCCGGCAGTTTTGTGGCGTTCTCTTTCTAATTATGGAGCTTTATAGGTTTAATAATGGATATTCGGGCATGTAAATGAAGGTGGAGACGAATAGCCCGACCAGAGAAAGTATCCAAAGAACCAGCAGGAAAATGTTGAGTGCCGACGATTGGGCTTTCCAGTGGAATATAGATCCTAATACGGCTCGAAGTATGGCATACAAAGGGATACCGAAAGTAAAAAATAGCGAGAGTGTGAATACCACCAGTTCCCAATGTCCGTTAAGAACGTGCATCCCTCCGGGAAAAATCGAGAAGAAGGGGGTCGTTATGGTTGCTGTCCCTAAGAAAAAGAAACCTAGAATACTGATGATGCAGGTAACTAAGGCTCCGATAATGGATATGGCGATAAGCCCGCCGATTCAAATAAATATGAATTTGAAAAGTCCACGGAATATACTCCCCATGCTTCGCCAAATCGAATTGGCGACACCTCTGTTTCGGGAGACATTTTCTTTTTCTTCTTCTACGGCTCTTTTGATATTGTCGACAGTGGGTGTTTCACCTCGCATTTCGAGTTTTTGAGAGGTCGTGCGGGCTTCGGGAATACATATCCAAAGCAACAGATATATCCATACCGATGAAGCCCATAAGGGTAACAGCAATACCATGATGACGCGAATGGCTACCGTGTCTATACCGAAATAGTAGCCCATACCGGATGCTACACCTCCCAATATGCGATTGTCGGGGTCGCGGTACAGCCGTTTGGTCGATTTGTGAGATTCGTTGTTCGGAGTATCGGTCGTTTGCCCGGAGTTATCGCCTTCCGCATTATTGTCGGGAGCCGTTCCCGAATCGAGTGGGTTTTCTATTTCGTCCGGTTGGCCCATTATGGCGATGACTTCGTTGACCTCTTGCAGGGTGATTACTTGCATGCCGAACCCTAACCTTTCCTTGAAAAGTTCGGAAATGCGGCTTTCGATGTCGTTCATGATTTCTTGCCCGCCTTCTTCTTTTTTGAAATGGTCGTGTAGTGCTTCTAAATAAGATTCGAGGACGGTATAGGCATCGTCGTCGATATTGAAAATCGTTTTGTCGAGATTGACGGTTACGGTCTTTTTCATATAAAAGTGTATTTGGTTTATTGTTCTTTGATGTGGTCTATGACTTGATTCAATTCTTTCCAAGCGTTGTCGAGTTCGTTTAGAAAAACAGTTCCTTCGGGAGTAAGTTCATAATACTTCCTCGGGGGGCCTTGCGTGGATTCTTCCCAAACGTAAGTAAGTAATCCGGAGTTTTTAAGGCGGGAAAGAAGCGGGTATAGCGTTCCCTCCACTACAATGAGTTTCGCTTCTTTGAGCGATTGGATAATATCAGAAACATAGGCTCTTCTTTTTTGAAGAATCAACAGGGTACAATATTCCAGTATCCCTTTTCTCATCTGAGATTTAACGTTGTCTGTATTCATGTTTAGTACCTTTTACAACACAAATATAGGTATGATTTGGTAGTTTGTATCGCATAGTACTAAATAAATATGATTTTTTAACTAATGGGGTGTTATTTCGGTTTTGTTGTGGAGCGAAACTATTTTTGGGGAACCGGTGGTAAATAGATTTTACCGACAATTCTTTTCGTGGGGGAGAGCGTTTTTGGATTCAATGGAGAATTCGGGGATAGACATGAATTTTAGCGATGAATTGCTTGACGGTAGCTATATTTTAGGCTCTTCGGAGAAGGATTGAGAAGATAATAAATTATGTTTTTGAGAGTGTAACCCCCTCGCCCTGCGGGCACTCCCCCTATCTCATCTGTGATGAGCAGAGGGAGAGTGTCGATACCTTGATGTGTTTCCTCTGTTGTGGATATTTATTTAACTCCTCCGTCACTTCGTGCTACCTCCCCTATATTTTGCGTTGCAAAACACAGTGGAGGGGTGAGTGCTTTGCAATGCCACAGGGTATAGGTGGGGTGGTTAAAGGAATATTCTCTTTTTTGGTATAAGGATAGATTTTACACTTCTCCCCGGTGTCGCATATGCGTGCGCAGGGCAGGAGGTTAATAGTATTCTGTCGTTAACACCTTTTTGTGTTTTTCTTGATTTAGCTCTTCCGCTTTTCGAGCACTCCCGCTATATCTCTGCGTAACACAGTGGGAGAGATTGGTATGAATTTCGCTTTCTTCCCTGCTTCGATTTTTGTCGTTGCAAAACACCTCGTAAGGCTGCGGGACGCAGAAGGGAAGAGGACTTATAATGCTGCTTCAAATATTCTTTTTCATATCTGTCTGTGAATACAAGAGAGAAGTTAAAGGAGAATCGCCTCCGATTTTTTTTAAGCCGATATCCCGACTAATTATCGATCGAACCATTTTTGTCCGATTTTGTTCAAGTGCTCCAATTCCATTATCTTCGCAAATGGAAAAGGAGAAAGTAGATGTTTGTTTATCGAGACGAGGAATTCGGGGAGATTTATATTCGTTCGGATAGTCGGGCGTGCCGTTTGATATTTAGAGTAAAGGATAATGGTTTGCAGATTACTTGCCCGGAAGGATATGCTGTAAACCGGGTGAAATCGGCGGTGGACGATAACCGTGAAAAACTGAGGGCGTTGGTGTCTCGAAGCGTGACGATACGGAAAAATCGAGTTTTGTCTACGGGCGATAGTATTCCTTGCTATGGAGGAGATATATGTTTATTGCCGGGTGTGTCGAATAAGTTTTTATTTCGGTATGAGGGTGATTGTTTACAGGTGTTTTGTCCTCCGGGAATCGATTTGAATGAGACGAATGTACGGAAAACGTTGTCGCGGGGAGTGGGTCGTTTCGTTTACAGAAGAGCGCAAGAGGTTTTACCTCGGAGGCTGAATCAAATCTCGTCGAGATTGGGGTTGCCAGTGGTTTCGGTAACGATAGGTCGCGGGCGGCGAAAGTTGGGGCATTGTACCCGTCGGGGAGAGATACAGTTGTCGTTTTATTTGATGTACCTACCCGAAGAGTTGATCGATTATGTTATTTGCCATGAGCTCGCTCATCTAAAATATATGGATCACAGTCCATTATTTCATGCTTTGTGTAATCGTTATTGTGGGGGCAGAGAACTTTTGTTGCGGAAACAATTGCGTTCTTTCGCATTTTTATTATATTAAATAAGAATATATTTGTTGAAAAATATTTAAATTTTAGGTGCGAATTATCCTATTTTGGTTCGTAGGGAATCTGTGGAGTTGCGTATTATATAATATTGTGCTATCTTTGTGGCGGTTGGAATGGAAGAGGGGGCAATGATGTCCCCTCGTTTTTTTTCTTTGCATAGAGTCGTTATGATAGATAAAAAAGAAATAGAGGCATTTGTTGAAGAAGGGTTGACCGGAAGCGACTGTTTCGTAGTCGATGTACAAGTAAAACCCGATAATGTGATTGTCGTGGAAATAGATAACGAAGAGGGTGTGGATATAGATCGCTGCGTGGCGTTACATCGTTTTTTGGAATCGAAGCTCGACCGAGATGTCGAAGATTATGAATTGGAGGTTGGGTCGGCAGGGATTACCTCTCCGTTCAAAGTCCTCGGGCAGTACAAGAAAAATATAGGCAAGGAAGTGGAATTGTTGACCAAAAACGGCATGAAACTTTCGGGGATATTGAAAAGTGCCGATTCGGAGAAATTTGTCGTGACGATAACCAAGAAAGTAAAGAGCGAAACCAGTAAACGAAAAGTGGAGGTCGAGGAAGACCTCGCTTTTGGATATGATGAAGTAAAATATACAAAATATCTAATCAGATTTAAATAATATGGCAAAAAAAGAGGAACCCGTTAGCATGGTCGATACCTTTGCAGAGTTCAAAGAGTTGAAGAACATCGAAATAACTACGATGATTAGTGTGCTGGAAGAATCTTTCCGCAACGTATTGGCAAAGATGTTCGGGACCGATGAAAACTTCGATATAATCGTGAATCCGACGAAGGGGGATTTCGAAATATGGCGTAACCGTGAGATTGTGGAAGACGGAGCGGTGACCGACAGTAATTTGCAGGTTTCTTTGTCGGAGGCTCGGAAAACCGACCCCGATTTCGAGGTCGGCGAGGAGATGACCGACGAGGTGCATTTCGAGAAATTCGGTCGTCGAGCTATCTTGAACTTGCGCCAAACGCTGGCTTCGAAGATTCTCGATTTGCAAAAAGATGCCATTTACAATAGATATAAAGATAAAATAGGCGAGTTGGTAAGTGCCGAAGTTTACCAGATTTGGAAAAAGGAGATGTTGTTGATCGATGACGACGGTAATGAGTTGTTGCTGCCGAAAGCCGAACAGATACCTTCGGATTTTTACCGGAAAGGTGAGACCGTACGGGCTGTCGTGTTGGAAGTCGATAACAAGAACAATAATCCTAAAATTTTGGTATCCCGCACGTCCAATGAATTTCTTCGCCGTCTTTTCGAGCTCGAAGTGCCCGAAATTCACGATGGTTTGATTTTGATAAGGGCGATTGCCCGTATTCCGGGAGAGCGTGCTAAAATTGCCGTTGAATCGTATGACGATCGTATCGATCCGGTAGGAGCTTGCGTGGGTGTGAAAGGTTCGCGTATACATGGTATTGTCCGGGAATTGCGCAATGAAAATATCGACGTCATTAATTACACGGCCAATCCATCTCTGTTTATACAACGCGCTTTGAGTCCGGCTAAGATTTCTTCGATCCGGTTGAATGAAGAGGAGAAGAAAGCAGAAGTATTTCTTAAACCCGAAGAGGTCTCGTTGGCTATCGGTAAAGGCGGCTTGAATATTAAGTTGGCTTGCATGCTTACGGGTTACAATATCGATGTTTACAGAGATATAGACGAGGAAGAAGAGGAGGATATTTACCTCGACGAATTCAGCGACGAAATCGACGACTGGGTGATTGAGGCCTTGAAAGGTATCGGATGCGCTACTGCGAAGAGTGTGCTTGCGTTACCTCGTGAAACATTGATCGAGAAAGCCGACCTCGAAGAGAACACCGTGGACGAAGTTCTCGCTATTTTGAAAGCGGAGTTTGAAGAGTAATCCGTTTTCGGGACCGATACAATGCGGTCTTTGTGCCTTTGTCGGAGGCATCTTTAATTCTTCCATTATTTATAAACTAAAACTGAGTATGTCGATAAGGTTAAATAAAGTAGCAAGAGACTTGAATGTAGGAATTCAGACGGCAGTCGAATTTCTTCAAAAGAAAGGTTTTACGGTTGAAGCTAACCCTAACACCAAGATAACCGACGAACAGTATGCACTGCTTGTCAAGGAGTTCAGTAAGGACAAAAATTTGAAACTCGAATCGGAGAGCATTAGCCTTGAACGTCATAAGGAAAAGAGCAAGGCTACATCGGCGACCGAATCGGAGGAGGGGAATTCTTCATCGGCTATAAAGGAAGAACCGAAGGAGCTGAAAACAATTATTCCCGAGACACAACGCCCGAAAGTGGTCGGTCAAATAGATCTCGACGCTTTGAATCGTCCGAAGTCGTCCGAACATAAAAAGGAAAATCCGGTAGAGAAAAAAGAGACTGTTAAATCGGAGGAGAACAAGGCCGAAGTGAAAACGAAAGAAGAAAAACCAGAGCCGGCGGTGTCGGCCCGTGAAGAAGTGAAGCCTGCCGAAGAAGAGAACAAGCCGGTCGCCGAACCTAAACAAGAGGTTGTCTCTCAATCGAACCCAGAACCTCAAATAGTTGAACCGAAAGTAAAAGAGGAGACTGTCGAGCAAGAGGTTAAAGAAGAAAAGGAAGTCGAGGAATCCCATGAAGACGAGGTGTTTACCATTAATCGTCCGGCGTTTACCTCGAATATCAATGTCGTCGGTAAAATAGATCTCGATGCGTTGAATCAACAGACTCGTCCGAAGAAAAAGACGAAAGAGGAAAAACGTAAAGAGCGGGAGAGTAAAGAGAAACAGAGACAAGAATCACACAAGGCTGCCGGTGGTGACGATGCTAATCAGCAAGGTGGTGAACGTAGGAAGCGTCAACGAATCAGTAAAGAAAAGGTAGATATATCGAAAAGCATTTCATCGATGGGTGGACAACCCTCCCGTGGAGGAAATGGCAAAAATAACGGAGGAAATAGACCGAATAAACAAAAACAACGTCCTATAAAGGCCGAGGTGAGCGAGGAAGATGTACAAAAGCAGATAAAAGAGACATTGGCTCGCCTCACCAATAATACAAAAGGACAGAAGAAATCGGCTAAATGGCGTAAGGAAAAACGCGAGGCTTTCTCGAATCGCGAACGTGAGCTCGCCGAAATGGAGGAAGCTGAAAGTAAAGTGTTGAAGCTGACGGAGTTTGTTACGGCAAACGATTTGGCTTCGATGATGAATGTTCAGGTGAACGAGGTTATCGCTACCTGTATGAGTATCGGTATGATGGTGTCGATCAATCAGCGTCTCGATGCCGAGACGATCAATATCGTTGCGGAAGAATTCGGTTTTAAGACCGAATATGTAAGTGCTGAGGTGGTCGAGGCGATTCATGAAGAAGAGGACAGGGAAGAAGATTTGACATCTCGTCCTCCTGTCGTGACCGTGATGGGACACGTGGATCATGGTAAAACTTCATTGCTCGACTATATTCGCAATTCGAATGTGATTGCCGGGGAAGCCGGAGGTATCACTCAGCATATCGGTGCATATAATGTGAAATTGGAAGATGGACGTCGTATCACTTTCCTCGATACTCCGGGTCACGAGGCATTTACGGCTATGCGTGCCCGCGGAGCTCAGATGACCGATATCGCCATTATTATCGTCGCTGCCGACGACAATGTAATGCCCCAAACTGTCGAGGCCATCAATCATGCTTCGGCAGCCGGTGTTCCCATTGTGTTCGCTATCAATAAGATCGATAAGCCTAATGCCAATCCTGACAAGATTAAAGAGGAGTTGGCTAATATGAACTACCTCGTAGAAGATTGGGGCGGTAAATATCAGTCGCAGGAGATTTCGGCTAAAAAAGGAACCGGAGTACATGAATTGATGGAAAAGGTTTTGTTGGAGGCCGAATTACTTGACTTAAAAGCGAATCCCAACCGAAGGGCTACCGGTTCGATTATCGAGTCCACATTGGATAAAGGGCGTGGATATGTTGCTACCGTATTGGTGCAAAACGGGACTTTGCATAAAGGCGATGTCGTGTTGGCGGGAACCAATCACGGAAAGGTAAAAGCTATGTTCAACGAAAGAAATGCCCGTATCGAAGTTGCCGGTCCGTCGGCTCCCGTTCAGATTCTCGGTTTGAACGGTGCTCCTCAGGCAGGTGATGTGTTCCATGTGATGGATACGGAGCAAGAGGCACGCGAGATTGCCAATAAACGCGAACAATTGCAACGCGAATTGGGCTTGCGTACTCATAAGTTATTGACTCTCGACGATATAGGCCGTCGTATAGCTGTCGGCAATTTCCAAGAGTTGAATTTGGTTGTGAAGGGCGATGTGGACGGATCGGTGGAGGCTTTGAGCGATTCGCTTATCAAACTATCCACCCCCGAAATACAAATCAATGTATTGCATAAGGCCGTAGGACAAATATCTGAATCGGATATTACGTTGGCCGCCGCATCCAATGCTATTATCATCGGATTCCAAGTGAGACCCTCCGTGGCTGCTCGCCGATTGGCCGAGAAAGAAGGAGTCGATATACGTCTCTATTCGATCATCTACGATGCTATCGAGGAGGTTAAATCGGCTATGGAAGGTATGTTGTCTCCCGAAATCAAAGAGGAGATATTGGGTACGGCCGAGGTTTTGGAAACTTATCATATCACGAAAGTCGGTACGGTTGCCGGCTGTATCGTGAAAGAAGGTAAGCTGAAACGGTCGAGCAAGATACGTTTGATACGAGACGGTATCGTGATTTATAGCGGAGATTTGGGCTCTCTGAAACGCTTCAAAGACGATGTTAAAGAGGTGACTACGGGATTTGAATGCGGATTGAACATCACGAACTACAACGATGTTAAGATAGGCGATCTCGTAGAGGCTTATGAGGAGGTAGAAGTGAAAAAGACGCTTTAAGAAAGAAACGTTTTTCGGGAATAGAGAGGCTGCCTCGTAGGTACGGGGCAGCCTTTGTTATCGCCTTTGACGGATAATAAGACGGAAATACGGAGTATTCAAAATAAAAAAGTAATTTTGCAGGGTTAAGAATCGGGAGTGTGAAAGATGAATTATGTTGATTTTACTATCCTATTGATCGCCGTTATAGGTTTTCTGTACGGACTCATCAAAGGGGTTATCCGTCAGGTAGGTTCGTTGGGCGGGTTTATCGCAGGTATGGTCGTCGCCCGGTTTTTCGGAGGTTCGTTCTCTGCATTATTGAGGGAGATGTTCGATTTGCCTGAGGGTGTAAGCCGGGTTATCGCATATTCGTTATTGTTCCTTATCGTTTACATTATATGCGTTCAACTGATGAGGCTGATACATCACATTACGCATCATGTGGCATTGGGGTGGCTCGATAGATTGGCCGGGGCTTTGTTCGGCGCCGTCAAATATTTGGTCATATTGAGTATAGTGCTTAATCTCGTCCATATTATCGATCCTAAGGGTAAACTGATTCCGGAAAAAGAGACGGCTTCGTCACAGTTCTATGGATATACATTGCGTGTAGCTCCGTTGCTCTTTTCGAGGGCACAAGAGCAGTTCGTTTCGGAAACCAAACCGACGAGGGGATTGTTTATACCTTATTCGATATGCAACGAGCCGTATCTCTGTTGTGAAAATTGTAAAGCAGATTAAAAATGAAACAGGATAATTCGAATGAAATATTAAACGACGTTACTACTAACGATTATAAATACGGATTTGTAACCGATATAGAGACAGATATTATTCCTACCGGATTGAACGAGGATATTATCCGCCATATTTCGGAGAAGAAAAAGGAGCCGGAATGGTTACTTGAATTCCGTCTGAAAGCATACGCTTACTGGAAGACGCTCGAAATGCCGCATTGGGCTCATTTGAATATTCCCGATATAGACTATCAGGCTATCAGTTATTATGCCGCTCCCAAGACCAAAGAGGCTCCGAAAAGCCTCGATGAAGTGGATCCTGAGCTACGCAAGACATTCGACAAGCTGGGAATTTCGCTCGAAGAACAGATGAAACTGTCGGGTATAGCGGTCGATGCGGTGATGGATAGTGTGTCGGTACGGACGACTTTTCGGGAAAAACTGGCCGAATTGGGTGTCATTTTCTGCTCGTTCAGCGAGGCGGTGAAAGATTATCCCGATTTGGTGAAACGTTATTTAGGCTCGGTTGTTTCGTATCGGGACAATTTTTTTGCAGCGCTTAACTCGGCCGTATTCAGTGACGGCTCGTTCGTTTATATCCCCAAAGGAGTCCGGTGTCCTATGGAATTATCTACCTATTTCCGTATCAACGCCGCTAATACGGGACAGTTCGAACGAACATTGATTGTTGCCGATGACGACAGCTATGTGAGCTATCTCGAAGGTTGTACGGCTCCTATGCGTGATGAGAATCAATTGCACGCAGCTATCGTGGAAATTGTAGTGCATGATCGTGCCGAAGTGAAATATTCGACCGTGCAGAATTGGTATCCGGGCGATAAGGACGGGAAAGGCGGTATCTATAATTTCGTGACGAAGCGAGGCATGTGCAAAGGCGATCACTCTAAGCTCTCTTGGACGCAGGTGGAGACGGGGTCGGCCATTACTTGGAAATATCCTAGTTGTGTGCTGGCGGGCGATCATTCGGTCGGGGAGTTTTATTCGGTGGCTGTTACCAATAACTATCAGCAAGCCGACACAGGAACGAAGATGATACATATCGGGAAGAATACCCGTAGTACGATCGTATCGAAGGGTATTTCGGCGGGTCGTAGCCAGAATAGCTATCGAGGACTCGTGAAAGTGTTGCCGAGTGCCGAGAATGCAAGGAACTTTACCCAGTGTGACAGTCTGTTGTTGAGTTCCGATTGCGGGGCGCATACTTTCCCGTATATGGAGATTCTGAATGATTCGGCCGTGGTAGAGCATGAAGCGACTACTTCGAAAATCAATGAAGACCAAATATTCTATTGTAACCAGCGTGGAATCCCTACCGAGGATGCCGTGGGTCTTATCGTGAACGGATATGCCAAAGAGGTGATGAATAAACTGCCTATGGAGTTTGCCGTTGAAGCGCAAAAGCTATTGCAGATCTCGTTGGAAGGTTCGGTAGGTTAAGGAAAATAGTAGAATGATATGAAAAGGATTGCGTATCGTTTTTTTCTCATTGTGTTATTGAGTGTTTTGGCTGTGGAGGTTTTTCCTGTTTCGGCGCAAGAGGGCTCGTGGTTCGATGAAGGGAATTACGATGAAGAATGGCTTGACAAGAATTTCGATAACGATGTGATGATTATTTCCACGCCTGAGGAGTTCGCTGCTTGGGGGGCGGCCATGAATAGATGGTCGTGGAATTATCCGGATAAAACCGTTCGGTTGGCGGCCGATATAGATATGTCGGCACACAAATGGATAACACCTGTTAACGAGCAGTTTGGTGGTTATTTTAGCGGCGTATTCGATGGAGATGGATATACGATTAGCGGTTTGACGGTCGTGCCGGCAGAAGAAGGCGGAGGATACGACGATGATTACAAGCGTGTCGTGGCCGGTTTGTTTGGTACGGTTCGAGGAGCCGAGATAAGGGATTTGACGTTAGATGAGACCTGTCGGGTAGAAGTGCCTGAAATGTATTCTTTTTATTATGGGAATTTGGATTTGAAGATAGGTACGATAGCGGCTTCGGCAGAGGGTGATGTCCGTTTCATTCGCTGTGTGAATCGAGCCGATATTGTGACTACTCCTGTATTGCGAACTGGCGATTCACATGAGATCGTTTGCTCGGTAAGCGGGCTTGTGGCTCATGCTGATGAGGTGAAGTTCCTCGATTGTTCCAATGAGGGAAAGATAATAGTGGATATTCAAGATAACAGCGATGTGGTCGACATAAGGGTGTCGGGTCTTGTGGGTAGATGCGGACCGGTTTATGGTAAAGAGAATCGTATTGTCTCTTGTACGAACCGGGGAAATATTTTCGTATCGGGCAATACTTCGGGAAGTGTGTCGGTAGGCGGAATTTCGAGTAATTATTCATTCCGGGTGGATAGTTGCGAGAACCATTCGGTCGTTAAGGTGAATGCTTATGAAGGGAGTGCTTATGTCGGCGGGGTTTCCTCGGCAAGCATGGGTATAACGTACTGTTTCAATAGGGACTCCGTGATTTGTGAAAGCGATGGTTTTGAAGTACAGGTAGGAGGTGTTTGCTCTTATTCCTTTTATAATAGTTCGCAAACCGATTCGTTGTACACTTGTGGCAACGAAGGTGAGATCGAGGTTAAATCGAATGGTTCGATGTTTTCGGTCGGGGGAGTGATGGGTCAGAATACAGATTGCCCGGTTGTAGATTGCTGGAATCGTGGAGGTTTGAAAATCGAAAGTTCGGCTCCCCGCTCTTCGTCCCGTTGGAATGCTATTTATGCAGGTGGACTGGTCGGATATTGTGAAGAACCGGTGTACAATAGCTATAATCGAGGAAATATCTCTTTAATCGATGCACATATAGATGAGGAAGGTTCTTCACAGGGAAGCGTCGGAGGCTTGGTTGGAAAGGCTTATGAGTTATTGTGGAATAGTTATTCGACCGGCGATGTATACAGCGATGTCGCTGGTGTCAAGGTGTGCCGGTTGAGTGAATCGAATGTACATTCTTGCTATTATAACAGCGATGCAGTTGTGGAAGGTACGGAGGTCGACGAACAAGGCATTGCATATCGTACGGCTGAGATGCAATCTGCCGGAAGCGGTTTTTTGGAAGCGTTGAATAATAATGCGACGAAAGGTGGCGCTTCATGCCGGAATTGGGGATATATTCCCGGGGAAAACGACGGCTATCCGGTGCATATCGACCGTATTGTCGATGGAGTGGATTCACCGGCAGATCATTCGGTGGGTCGAGTGTACGCTGCAAACGGACGTTTGTTCGTACAAAGCGATCGGTCGATGCAGTTGCCTGTTTACAAAGTGACGGGACAAATAGTGAAGATGATGAATGTAGTTGAGGGTTTGAATACCGACTATTTACCTTGTGGTGTATATGTCGTGGCGGGACAAGTAGTCGCAGTAACGGCAGGGAATAAATAAAGAAAAGAATAAAACGAAATATCTATGTTGAAGATTGAAGATTTACATGCCAGCATAAATGGCAAAGAGATATTGAAAGGGATAAACCTCGAAGTGAAACCGGGCGAGGTGCATGCGATTATGGGACCTAACGGTTCGGGGAAAAGTACGCTTTCCGCCGTATTGACCGGTAATCCGGCTTATGAGGTGACTCGTGGCTCGGTCGAGTTTTATGGGAAAGACCTTTTGGCTTTGTCACCCGAGGATCGTTCTCACGAAGGTATATTTTTGAGTTTTCAATATCCGGTGGAGATACCGGGTGTGAGTATGGTTAATTTCATGCGCACGGCTGTGAACGAGCAACGCAAGTACAGAGGCCTCGAACCACTGTCGGCTACCGATTTCTTGAAACTTATGCGGGAAAAGCGGGAGATTGTGGAGTTGGATAATAAACTGGCCGGTCGCTCGGTAAACGAGGGTTTTTCGGGCGGAGAAAAGAAACGGAACGAGATATTCCAGATGGCTATGCTCGAACCCCGTCTTTCCATTCTCGATGAGACCGACAGCGGGCTGGACATCGATGCCCTGCGTATTGTTGCCGGTGGTGTGAATAAATTGAAGTCCGAGAAGAACGCGACGATTGTCATCACACACTATCAACGTTTGTTGGACTATATTGCCCCCGATTTCGTCCATGTGCTCTAT
>ULOI01068366.1_pt1 | contig 13461 bp, 10 predicted proteins | sample 1952231 | NCBI WGS metagenome assembly ULOI01 (sample SAMEA4835593, study PRJEB28245) | human gut metagenome | biome: gut microbiome; material: fecal sample | place: Denmark | collected 2008
ATCTGTTAAATACAGAACAAATGTTTGCAAAAGTATGTACATTTAAAATTGATTATGCTATAATGGGTAAAAATCATTGATTAAGGTGTAAGAGTATGGATCATTTTGAATTGGTATCGGAATACGGACCGACCGGAGACCAGCCGCAGGCTATAGAGAAGCTAGTGAAGGGATTTGAAGAGGGCGACCAGTTCCAGACACTTCTCGGTGTAACGGGTTCCGGTAAGACATTCACCATGGCGAATGTAATACAGAAGCTTAACAGACCGACACTTGTCATAGCGCATAATAAGACACTTGCCGGCCAGCTGTATTCGGAATTTAAGGAATTTTTCCCAAATAATGCGGTCGAATATTTTGTCTCATATTATGATTATTATCAGCCGGAGGCATATGTACCTTCTACGGACACATATATAGAGAAGGACTCCGCGATTAACGACGAGATAGATAAGCTCAGGCATTCTGCTACAGCAGCCCTGTCGGAGCGCAGGGATGTTATAATAGTTGCCAGCGTGTCGTGCATATACGGTCTCGGAAGCCCGATTGACTATCAGAATATGGTGGTTTCGCTAAGACCGGGGATGGAGAGAGACCGTGATGATGTTATAAGGCAGCTTGTTGATTTACAATATACCAGGAATGACATGGATTTCAAGCGCGGAACCTTCCGGGTAAGGGGAGATGTGCTGGAGATTTTCCCGGCATCGAGCGGTGACTGTGCGGTCAGAGTGGAATTTTTTGGGGATGAAGTGGACAGAATAACGGAGATTGATACGCTGACGGGAGAGATTAAGGCCGAGCTTAAGCATACCGCAATTTTCCCGGCATCGCATTATGTTGTTCCGAGGGATAAGCTGGTTAAGGCTGCCGAGAATATACGCGCGGAAGCCAGGGAACGGGTGGCTTATTTTAAGAGCGAGGACAGGCTCATTGAGGCACAGAGAATAGGCGAGAGAACGGAATTTGATGTAGAGATGATGCTTGAGACAGGATTCTGCTCCGGTATCGAGAATTATTCGAGACATCTTACAGGACTGGCTCCGGGAACACCTCCGTGGACACTTATGGATTATTTTCCGGATGATTTTATCATAATGGTTGATGAATCACATATTACAATACCACAGATACGCGGAATGTATTTCGGTGACCGTTCCAGAAAGACCACACTTGTGGATTATGGGTTCCGTCTTCCGTCGGCACTTGATAACAGACCGCTGAATTTTGAAGAATTTGAGAGTAAGATCAACCAGATGCTGTTTGTTTCCGCGACCCCTTCGACATATGAAGAGGAACATGAGCTGCAGCGCGTTGAACAGATAATAAGGCCGACGGGTCTGCTGGATCCGGAGATTTCGGTAAGACCGGTTGAAGGTCAGATAGACGATCTTATAGCCGAAGTGAATAAGGAGACGGCGGCACATAATAAGGTTCTTATCACGACTCTTACCAAGAGAATGGCGGAAGATCTGACCTCGTATATGAAGGAAGCGGGAATCAGGGTCAGATATCTTCATTCGGATATTGACACGCTTGAACGTGCGCAGATTATCAGGGATATGAGACTGGATGTTTTTGATGTGCTTGTCGGTATCAATCTTCTGCGAGAGGGCCTTGATATTCCGGAAATTACGCTTGTGGCTATTCTTGATGCAGATAAGGAAGGTTTTCTGCGCTCTGAGACCTCTCTTATACAGACGGTCGGCAGGGCGGCACGTAATGCAGATGGAAGAGTTATCATGTATGCCGATACGATTACGGATTCGATGCGTAAAGCGATAGATGAGACTGAGAGAAGACGGCGTATCCAGCAGGAATATAATGAAGCGCATAATATAACACCGACGACGATCAAGAAGGCTGTCCGCGACCTTATTGCAATTTCCAAGACAGCATCGGAGAGCGGCAGTGATCTTGAGAAAGATATTGAATCGATGAACCGCCGCGAACTTGAGAAACTTATCAAAGAACTTACTAAGAAGATGCATAAGGCAGCTGCGGACTTGAATTTTGAGGAAGCGGCACAGATAAGAGACAGAATAACAGAAATCAGAAAGACGATGGATGACAATGAATAAATTTCAAAGACAATATATTAAAATACGAGGTGCAAGAGAACATAATCTTAAGAATATAGATGTTGATATACCGAGAGATTCTTTTACCGTTCTTACGGGACTCAGCGGTTCCGGCAAGTCCTCACTTGCTTTTGATACGATTTATGCCGAAGGGCAGAGAAGGTATATGGAATCGTTGTCTTCATATGCCAGACAATTTCTCGGCCAGATGGAGAAGCCTGATGTTGAGAGTATACAGGGACTTTCTCCGGCAATCTCAATCGACCAGAAGTCAACTAACCGTAATCCGCGTTCCACGGTTGGAACCGTTACTGAGATATATGATTACCTGAGACTTCTCTATGCCAGAATAGGCATCCCGCATTGTCCGAAATGCGGACGCGAGATTAAGCGTCAGACTATTGACCAGATGGTTGACCAGATAATGATGTTACCTGAGAGAACGAAGTTCCAGCTTCTGGCACCGGTTGTGCGCGGACGTAAGGGCGAGCACAAGAAGGTGTTTGAGAGCGCGCGTAAAAGCGGGTATGTGAGAGTAAGAGTTGACGGCAATGTATATGAATTGTCCGAAGACATTAACCTTGAGAAAAACAATAAGCATAATATAGAAATTGTTGTGGACCGCCTTGCGGTCAAGGAAGGAATGCAAAGACGTCTTGCGGATTCCATAGAGAATGTCATGAAGCTTTCCGACGGACTTATGATAGTGGATGTAATCGGTGGAACGCCGATTAATTTCAGCATGAGTTTTGCCTGCCCTGACTGCGGAATCAGCATTGATGAGATTGAACCGAGAAGCTTCTCATTTAACAATCCGTACGGTGCGTGTCCGGAATGCTTCGGACTTGGATATAAGATGGAATTTGACGTTGATCTTATGATTCCGGATAAGAGGTTGTCCATCAATGAAGGTGCGATTCAGGCTATGGGATGGCAGTCCTGCAATGACCCGAAGAGTTTCACATATGCTATTTTAAACGCTCTATCCAAAGCATATAATTTTTCACTGGATACACCGTTTGGAGAATATCCTGATGAGATTAAGAATGTCCTTATACATGGAACCGGAGGTCGTGAGGTCGAGGTACATTACACAGGACAGAGGGGAAGTGGTGTTTACCCTGTTGCATTTGAGGGATTAATTAAGAACATGGAACGCCGTTATCGTGAGACCGGCTCGGATGTCATGAAGCAGGAATATGAGGAATTTATGCGCATCACACCTTGTAAGGTCTGTAAGGGACAGAGACTTAAAGCCTCATCGCTTGCGGTTACTGTTGGTGATAAGAATATATACGAAGTGACGGATATGTCGATCGTTAAGCTGGTGGATTATTTTGATACGCTTGAACTTAATGAGATGCAGCATAAGATTGGCGATCAGATTCTTAAGGAAATCAAATCCCGTATAGGATTTCTCAACAATGTCGGACTTGATTATCTTACATTGTCCAGAGCAACCGGAACGCTTTCCGGCGGAGAAGCGCAGAGAATAAGACTTGCTACGCAGATCGGTTCGGGCCTTGTAGGCGTGGCTTATATACTTGATGAACCGAGCATAGGCCTGCATCAGAGAGATAACGACAAGCTTCTGGCAGCGCTTATGAGACTCAGGGATCTTGGCAATACACTTATCGTGGTTGAACATGATGAAGATACAATGCGGGCGGCCGATTATATAGTTGATATAGGACCTGCAGCCGGAGAACATGGCGGAGAAGTTATAGCAACCGGAACCGCGGAAGATATAATGAAGTGCGATAAATCAATTACTGGTGCTTACCTAAGCGGTCGAATGAAAATTCCGGTACCAAAGGTACGTAAGGAACCTGCCGGATGGATTACGATCAGGGGCGCGAGACAGAATAACCTCAAAAATATCGATGTTGATATCCCATTGGGAATAATGACCTGCGTTACAGGTGTATCAGGCTCAGGTAAGAGTTCACTTGTAAATGAAATCCTTTACAAGACGCTTGCAAGAGATTTGAACAGGGCAAGATGTATTCCGGGAGAACATGACGATATAACCGGAATCGGTCAGCTTGATAAGGTTATCAATATAGACCAGTCACCGATAGGGCGTACACCGCGTTCTAATCCTGCGACATATACCGGAGTATTTGATCTGATACGTGATCTTTTTGCGGCTACCCCCGATGCCAAGGCCAAAGGTTATAAGAAGGGCCGATTCAGTTTCAATGTCAAAGGCGGAAGATGTGAGGCGTGTTCCGGAGACGGAATACTTAAGATTGAGATGCATTTCCTGCCGGATGTGTATGTCCCGTGCGAAGTATGCGGCGGAAAGCGTTATAACAGGGAGACACTGGATGTCAAATACAAGGGAAAGAGCATATATGATGTCCTTGATATGACTGTTGAAGAAGCAGTGAAATTCTTTGACAATGTTCCTGCTATCAAGCGTAAGATAGAGACGCTTAACGATGTTGGTCTGTCATATATAAGACTTGGACAGCCTTCGACAGAACTTTCCGGCGGAGAAGCACAGCGTATCAAACTTGCTGCCGAACTGAGCAAACGGAGTACCGGAAGGACGATATATATACTGGATGAGCCGACGACCGGATTGCATTTTGCGGACGTCCACAAGCTTGTGGAAATCCTCCATAAGCTGACAGAGAGCGGAAATACGGTGGTTGTAATAGAACATAATCTGGACGTGATCAAAACGGCGGATTATATTATAGACATAGGACCTGAGGGCGGAGACCGGGGCGGAACGGTAATTGCCAAAGGCACGCCGGAGGAAGTGGCAGCGGTTCCCGAATCATTTACAGGCCAGTATGTCTCCAAGTATCTGTCATAGTAATCCGATTATACTTTTGACATCTGCATCATATAATTAACAGACGATTTTAACTGGACTGATGATTGTATGAAGAAAATTTTACTCGTGATATGTATAATATTATCTATAATATCGGTGATGCCAGAGGTCCGTACTGTGGCCTCGGCATCGCAGGATATTTCCCAACCGCCTGATAACGGTTTCGAAGAAGAACTCTATGCAGCAGCTGCGGTTCTTATTGATGCATCCAATAACAGAATTTTATATGAGCATAATGCGAAAAAAGCATATCCGATGGCAAGCACGACCAAAATAATGACGCTTGTTATTGCACTTGAATACGGAAATCCGGATGATATCGTAACATTTTCCCCTTATGCGGCTGCCCAGCCGGATGTGCAGCTTAATGCAGCGGCAGGAGAACAGTACAGGCTGAAAGACCTGCTGTATATTATGATGCTGCGCTCTTATAATGACGTGGCCGTAGCCGTGGCGGAACATATAGGAGAAGCGCATGGAGGCGGAGGTACGAAAGATGCGGATGCGATTACTGTACGAAAGAAGGAAGAAAGCCGGCTGTATGTGTCAAATTTTGCACGCCTTATGAATGAAAAAGCCGGTGAGCTAGGCTGTGCGGATACGTATTTTATTACGCCGAACGGACTTGATGCGGAAGACGATAACGGGGTACATTCTGCCTCGGCATATGATATGGCGGTGATTGCGTCATATGCCTTGCATAATACCGATGTTACCGATATATGTACCGCAAGGAAGTATAACTGTAATGAACTCAACGGCAGAAGAAATGTAAGCATAACGACTGCCAATGCATTTCTTTCGATGATGGATGGCGCGATAGGAATGAAAACCGGTTTTACCGGAAAAGCAGGTTACTGTTTTGTCGGAGCAGTCAGACAGGATGGAAGGACTTTTGTCACTGTTGTACTGGGGTGCGGGTGGCCGCCGCATAAAACATATAAATGGAGTGATACACGCAAACTTATGTCATATGGAATCAATAATTTTTTTCCCCAGAAAATTCTGGTACCGGATCCGGATTTTGGAAAAATATGTGTGATGGGAGGCGTAAGTGATGAGTGTGGTACGGAGATAACGGACTCGTTGGAAATGCTTGTAAGCAGTGCGGAAAATATTGATATCAGTTACGAAATGCCCAAGTATGTTGAGGCTCCGGTGCATAAGGGAGATGTCGCGGGATATGTACACATTAAAATAAATGACCAAAATCAAATATCTTATCCGATTAAAATCAAAGACGACATCGAAGAGGTGGATTACCTCTGGTTTCTTAATAAAATAATTGACGATTATACCTTATGAAAACATCCATATGAAGCAGTGACCGGATGCTGCAATCAATGCCCGGTTCCACATAATAAAAATAAACCGATATTGTCAAAAAAATAACAAATTAGCCTTGATTATTTTCAAAATAGATATTACAATATATTTGGTAAAAATTGCGATTTTGATAATATAAATTATGGAGGTCTCAAATATGGGCACTACAACACAGAAGTTGGCACTCGGAAGAATTAACAGTCTTCTGGATGACAGCAGTTTTGTCGAAATCGGAGCACTTGTAAAGGCAAGAAGCACAGATTTCAACATGACAGACATTGATACTCCGGCAGATGGTGTTATTACAGGATACGGCACCATTAATGGAAGTCTCGTGTATGTATACAGCCAGGATTCATCGGTTCTCGGAGGATCAGTTGGCGAAATGCATGCTAAGAAAATAGTTAATATATATGATATGGCACTTAATATGGGTGCACCTGTCATAGGACTTATTGACTGTGCCGGATTAAGATTACAGGAGGCGACAGATGCACTTAATGCATTTGGAGAGATTTATCTCAAGCAGACACAGGCATCAGGCGTGATACCGCAGATTACAGCAATCTTTGGTACATGCGGCGGTGGACTTGCACTCGTGCCTTCACTTACTGATTTTACATTTATGGAAGAGAAGAACGGTAAGCTCTTTGTCAACAGCCCTAATGCAATTGAAGGCAACAAGACAGAGAATACCGCAGCAGCCGATTTTCAGGCTGAGCAGGCCGGAATAGTTGATTTTACAGGAGATGAGACATCTATTCTTGCAGGAATCAGAGACCTTGTATCGGTACTCCCGGCTAATTATGAAGATGAGAATGTTACAGACTGCACAGACGATCTTAACAGAGTATGTGAGAATCTTGCAGCAGAGGCAGCAGATCCTGCTTACGCAGCAGCATCAATCGCTGATGATAATGTTTTCATAGAGACCAAGAAGTCATTTGCCAAAGAGATGGTTACGGGATTTATTAAGCTTAACGGTGCAACAGTAGGCGTTGTTGCCAACAGAACAGCACGTTTTGAAGACGGCGCCGTAGCTGAGGAATTCGATAATGTCCTTACAACGGGCGGAAGCTATAAGGCAGCAGAATTCGTTAACTTCTGTGATGCATTTGAAATACCGGTGCTCACATTTACCAATGTTAAGGGATTTGCGGCAACAATGGCAGGTGAGCGTACAGTTTCCAAGGCAGCAGCCAAGCTCACATACGCTTTTGCTTCAGCATCGGTTCCTAAGGTTAATGTTATTATCGGGGAAGCATTCGGAAGTGCTTATGCGGTTATGAACTCGAAAGCACTCGGTGCGGATGTGACTTATGCATGGCCTCAGGCATCAATCGGAATGATGAATGCAGAGAGTGCAGCTAAGATTATGTATGCTGACAAGCCGGAACTTTTAGCAGAGAAGGCAGCAGAGTATGCAGCACTTCAGAATAATGTTGTGTCAGCAGCTCAGAGAGGATATGTTGACAGTATTATAGATCCTGAGCAGACACGTAAATACGTTGTTGCAGCTTTCGAGATGCTTTATTCCAAGAAAGCCGGTATTATAGATAAGAAACACGGAACAGTGTAGTGAGGTGAACCTATGATAGTTATGGAATCAATGGGTGAGAAACTCGGAACTGCCGGACTTAATACACTTGTGTGTATCGCCGTTGTTTTCGTGGTTTTGATCTTCATTTCATTTGTAATAAGCCTGTTTCGCTTTATACCTAAGGCAGAGGCAGCCATAGCAGCTAAGAAAGCCGCAAAGAAAGAATCCGGAACGGCATCTGCAGAGGCTATAGATAATACGATTTCACAGATTGAGGCCAAGGAAGAGAAAGAACTTACAGACGACCTTGAGCTTGTAGCGGTTATTGCGGCAGCAATTGCGGCATCGACCGGAGCATCACCGGATGGTTTTGTAGTGAGATCAATCAGAAAAGTTAAGAGATAATAAGCTCAAGGAGGATTTTTAATAATGAAGAATTACACTATTACAGTTAATGGTAATGTATATGATGTAACAGTTGAAGAAGGAGCATCAACAGGCGCTCCTGTTGCAGCACCTAAAGCAGCAGCTCCTGTACCTGCAGCAGCACCTAAGGCAGCAGCTCCTGCTAAGAGCGGCGCAGCAGGCTCAGTTAAAGTTAACGCACCTATGCCGGGCAAGATTCTTGCAGTTAAGGCTAACGTAGGTGATAAAGTTACCAAGGGCCAGGTTATTTTCGTGCTCGAGGCAATGAAGATGGAGAACGATATTGTAGCTCCTCAGGACGGAACAATCGCAAGCATTGATACTGCGGCAGGTAATTCCGTAGAGTCAGGTGAGACACTGGCAACACTTAATTAGTATTGGAGGTATCAAAATGGTTCTGGATACTTTACAGAATCTGCTGAATCAGACCGGATTTGCCACCCTTGACTGGGGTAACTACGTTATGATTCTGGTAGCATTAGTATTTATGTATCTGGCAATTGCCAAGGGATTTGAACCTCTGTTACTTGTTCCAATTTCTTTTGGTATGTTGTTGGTAAATCTTTTTCCGGACATCATGCAGTCAGTCGAAGATGCCAAGGCAGCAGGCAATGCAGCCGGCGGACTTTTCCATTATTTCTACCTGCTTGATGAATGGAGTATTTTGCCGTCACTCATATTCCTGGGTGTCGGAGCGATGACGGACTTTGGACCGCTTATTGCGAACCCGAAGAGCTTTCTCCTTGGTGCGGCAGCACAGCTTGGTATTTTCTCGGCATATTTCCTTGCAATCATTCTTGGTTTCAACGGAAAGGCAGCCGCTGCAATATCAATCATCGGTGGTGCGGACGGACCTACTTCTATTTTCCTTGCAGGAAAGCTCCAGCAGTCGGAACTTATGGGACCGATTGCGGTTGCGGCGTACTCGTACATGTCACTTGTGCCGATCATACAGCCGCCTATTATGAAACTTCTCACAACGAAGAAGGAACGTGCAATCAAGATGGAACAGTTAAGACCTGTATCCAAGCTTGAGAAGATCCTTTTCCCTATAGTTGTAACAATCGTTGTAGTACTTATTCTTCCTACAACAGCTCCGCTTGTCGGAATGCTTATGCTTGGTAACCTCTTTAAGGAGTCAGGCGTTGTTAAACAGCTTTCGGAAACAGCTTCAAACGCACTTATGTATATTGTAGTTATCCTGCTCGGAACATCAGTCGGTGCTTCGACAAGTGCATCTAACTTCCTCAACGCAGATACACTTAAGATAGTTGTACTCGGACTTGTGGCATTTGCAGTCGGTACTGCAGGCGGTGTTCTGTTTGGTAAGATTATGTGTAAAGCTACCAAGGGCAAGGTTAATCCGCTTATCGGATCTGCCGGAGTTTCGGCGGTGCCGATGGCTGCGAGAGTTTCGCAGAAGGTTGGAGCCGAGACGGATCCGACCAACTTCCTTCTCATGCATGCCATGGGACCTAACGTTGCCGGTGTTATCGGTACAGCAGTAGTTGCCGGAACATTCATGGCAATATTTGGTGTTTAATATTAGATAATGGACCCGCAGGGATTCCCTGCGGAGAAAAGGAGATAAACAATGGCAGATACAGTTAAAAAACCGCTTAAAATAACGGAAACTATATTGAGAGATGCCCATCAGTCACTTATCGCCACAAGAATGACGACAGAGCAGATGCTTCCGATAATTGACAAGATGGATAAAGTCGGATATAACGCAGTTGAATGCTGGGGTGGTGCTACATTCGATGCCTGCTTAAGATTCCTTAAGGAGGATCCGTGGGACAGACTCCGTAAGTTAAGAGACGGATTCAAAAATACCAAGCTTCAGATGCTTTTCAGAGGACAGAATATCCTCGGATACCGTCCGTATGCAGATGATGTTGTAGAATATTTTGTACAGAAGTCAATCGCTAACGGAATTGATATCATCCGTATTTTTGACTGCCTCAATGATATCCGTAACCTTGAGACAGCAGTTAAAGCAGCCAACAAGGAAAAAGGACATGCACAGGTAGCTCTTTCATATACACTTGGTGATGCATATACTCTTGAATATTGGGAGAATATGGCAAGACAGGTTGAGGAGATGGGTGCTGATTCCCTTTGCATTAAGGATATGGCAGGACTTCTCGTTCCTAACGAGGCAACCAAGCTTGTTAAGGCTCTTAAGGCAGGAACAAAGCTTCCTATCGAACTTCATACACATTACACATCAGGTGTTGCTTCGATGACATATATGAAGGCAGTAGAAGCAGGTTGCGATATTATTGATACAGCAATGTCACCTCTTTCAATGGGTACAAGCCAGCCGGCAACAGAAGTTATGGTTAAGGCTTTTGAAGGAACAGAATATGACACAGGACTTGATCAGAAACTTCTTGCAGAAATTGCTGATTATTTCAGACCGTTAAGGGAAGAATGGATAAAGAGCGGACGTCTTGATCCGAAGGTAATGGGCGTTAATATCAAGACTCTTCTCTATCAGGTACCGGGCGGAATGCTCAGTAACCTCGTATCACAGCTTAAGGAAATGAAGGCAGAGGACAAGTACGATGCCGTTCTTGAGGAAGTACCAAGAGTTCGTAAGGACTTCGGTGAACCGCCTCTTGTAACACCTTCAAGCCAGATTGTCGGAACACAGGCAGTTCTTAACGTTGTTCTCGGCGAGAGATACAAGAGCCTTACCAAGGAATCAAGAGATCTTCTCCTTGGTAAATATGGTAAGACGGTTAAGCCTTTCAATCCGGAAGTTCAGAAGAAGGCAATCGAACTTACGGGCGAGCAGCCTATAACATGCAGATTTGCTGATACACTTGAGCCGGAGCTTGATAAGATTGAAGCAGAGATGAAGCAGTGGAAACAGCAGGATGAGGATGTTCTTTCATATGCACTTTTCCCACAGGTTGCAACAGACTTCTTTAAGTACAGAGAGGCCCAGCAGAGTAAAATAGACCCGGCTATGGGCAAGGATGGCGCATATCCGGTGTAGAAGGAGCGCACTATGGCAGTTAAAGATTTAAATTCACAGAATTTTGATGAAGCAATCGCTAATGGTAAATCACTCGTAGATTTCTATGCAGACTGGTGTAATCCATGCAAGATGCTTGCACCGGCTGTTGAGGCTGCATCGGAGAAACATACCGATGTGAACTTCTACAGGCTTAACATTGATAATGCAATGGATATCGCAAGAAAATTCCGCGTTATGAGCATTCCGACGCTGATCGTGTTTGAGAATGGCGAGGAAGTTAATAAGTCCATCGGACTTATTTCAGGTGATGAACTTGAAGATTTGTTAAAATAATCACAATAAAGCCACCCGGTAATTTGATATTCCCCTGTCTGCCTGACAGGGAGCATATCAGATATCACCGGATGGCTTTTTGATTATAACGGTTTTACATTAATTCCATTTACTTCCACATTGTCGGTAAGCTCAACCATAAGATATGTCTTTCCGTCAATTTGTCGGGTCTCTAGCAGATCCGTGCGGTCAGGCGAAACCTTGATTACCACGTCCGGCGCCTTGACCTCAAATGTACGTGGATTGACTACATTGGATGCCATAAAGCTTGTTCTGCTGCCGGCAGCATCATCATAATTATCACTGAAAGTTTCTATGTGTTCGCTTTCAACTCCGCTTTGTTCAAGTGCACGTCGTACATCCGATTTATCAAATGCTACAGGATCGGGCTCGTCTTTGTGTTCATCGACGTAAGCGGTAAGATTTTCATGAAGGTTCTTCACAGTTTCAAAATTGCATTGTTCGCCGAGCGTCTCTTCAATGATTTCCGAAAAAACATCTTTCTGACTCTTGAATGTAAGCGGCGCGACGCATCCGAGCATACCGCCTATAAAATCGGGCTGGATATTTTCGGAATTTTTAGTATAATATAATAGATTATGAATATCGGTATTGCGGTCGTTAAATGCCGGAAAGAGAAAAGCGTGTTCCGGAGCTTCCACGATCCAGTCACGGATGCGGTTCTCGACACGTCCGGTCTCTGCGTTGTAACAAAGCCCTTCTTTGGATAATTTGACCGGACATATGCTGCATAATATGTGTTCGTAAACATAATCCGAAGAATCGTCCATATCAAGCCCATCGGATGATTTGCCCGGGACATCATATGATGCATGAATAAGTAATATAAGATAATTTTCGCCATATACATAATTATCGATGACCTTATTGTAGAAAAGTTCAAGCAGTTCATCATCCATAAGCTTGCAGGCACGGAGTTTCATAAGAAAATCCTGCGTTCCGCCGTCTGCTTCGGTGTCCGTCGGAAAAGCCATATTCAACATGTTCTTGCCAAGCGTTCCTGACATTGAATGACGGAAAAGCGAAAAATATTTAAAAATCTCCTCTTCCGGGAGCGAAAGAAATGCCTCGCGGAAAGTGGTGACCTTTGTCTTGTTACCGTCAACATAGCAGCCGCATATACGGGAAATGCAGCATTTATCGTTGGTAAAAAGTTTCTTGATTTCGGATATTTCTTTTTTGTTCATTATAATACAACCTCTTGTAAAAATTTGCTTATAAAATTATAAGCCTAAAAAAGATTTCTGGCAAGACTGACGACTTAAATATTAAATGTTTATAAACTTGTTGACAATGATATATGCGCGTTCTATACTATTACATGTAGTAATGAATACTACGTGTTAAGGAGATTGATAATATGAATGCTTCGAAGGTTGCAATACTTGTTGATTCCGGATGTGATATCCCGGAAGAGTTCATAGAACAGAACGATATTAAGGTACTCAGACTTAAGGTTATGTATGGGGACACTGTATATTCCGACGGACTTGAACTGGATCCGATGGAGGTTTACAGACGTTTCCCGAATGAGATTCCTAAGACTTCCACACCGAATATGCAGGAAGTTCTGGATGTTGTTGATGAGATTAAGTCAGAGGGATATGAGAGTATTATTGCGGTTACGATTTCAAGCGGCTTAAGCGGAACATACAATACTGTGGCAATGACATTTAATAATGTTGAGGGCATCGATACATATGCTTTTGATTCCAGAAATATATCAATCGGCGCCGGACTTCTGGCGATGTGGGCTGCCAACCGTGCTAATGAAGGCATGAGTTTTAAGGATATAACAGAAGGACTTGAACGCAAGAAATACGATTCCAAAGTATTCTTTTACATGGATACATTGGATTATCTCCGCAAGGGAGGAAGAATTAATCCGGCAGTTGCC
>ULOI01040369.1_pt1 | contig 13349 bp, 10 predicted proteins | sample 1952231 | NCBI WGS metagenome assembly ULOI01 (sample SAMEA4835593, study PRJEB28245) | human gut metagenome | biome: gut microbiome; material: fecal sample | place: Denmark | collected 2008
GATACTGACACAGATACAGACACAGACACTGATACCGATACAGACACTGATACAGATACTGATACTGATACTGATACAGACACTGACACCGATACAGATACTGACACTGACATTAATACCAATGAAGAAATGGGTAAATACACTTACAAACAACGTGCGGTTGATAATGCAGTTTACTCAATTGACAAACGTCAGTATATGAGGTTTGGTGCAAATGATGGACAAGCTCCTGTAAGATTAGCAGAAAATACCCAAATAGATTCACTTGTTGATATCTCAAGAGGCGGTATTGCTGTAAGACACCACAATGATTTAAAAGTAGGTGATGTCGTTCCGGTACAAATCTCTTGCGGCAACCTTGATTTCACTGCTGATGTAAAAGTTGTATCAGCAACATCAAGAAGGGCAGGGGCAGAATTCATAAATCTTGATCAAGCAACTGCCAACAAAATTCTATACTTAAATATTATGTTAGAAGAACAAACAGCTGCTAAAAGATTAAACAACAAAAACTTGTCTTTTGTAAGATAACAAAATAAATAATAAATAAAAAAAGAAGCTTATCAATATGATGGGCTTCTTTTTCTTATGCGTTGCTTAATCTTGAATTTCTGATTTTTTGATATCTGCTGTTTCTGCTCAAGTCCCATTGAGGTGCGGGACCTTTGTTTGTCGAAGCTGTTTGTTGAGTTCCTTGCTGATTAAATAGTGCAGCTGTTGATTGTAAACCTTGAACTAATTTGCTTGCATCAAACTTCTTGCTTGATTTAACGGTATCTGTTGCAGTATTGCTAAATCTGCTAGCCATTTTTTCTTTGACAGCTTTTCTTCCTTTGCTGTCAAGACCTGTAATTACTCCGTCTGTTAATGTTGCGTTTTCTTTTGCAACAGCGGATGCAAAATCACTTTTAGCTTTTTCTAATGCTATTGTCGCTTTGCTTTTTGTAATATTTTGTTCAATTTTACCTGTTTGGCTATTCATTTTTAATGTTTGGCTGTCACCCTCCAAAGCATTATTTTTTAATTCTTTCATCTGCCCTAAAGCACCTTTTTTGCTTGTAGAAATAGAACCTTCAGCCATTTGATTTTGTAAATCTTGGCTTATAGCTTTTCTTGCTTCTTTTTTAGACATACCGCCAAGTTGTTCAGTTGTCATATCTTTTACGGTTTCTCTTGCGGCAGAATTTGCAGCAAGTTTTTGTGTTGCCTGATTAGCTTGTTCATTTATTGAATCAAATGTTTTACCAAGTCCTTTAGTTGTTTTGACTGCAGCTGCACCTGTTTGAATTGCACCTGCTGCGCTTTGTAATGCTCCGGATAAGTTACCGTCAGCAGCGTATGCAGCTGCTTTTGTAATATTTGCAGCAGCTTGTCCGTAGTTACCGACCATTTCGGTTACGGTACCAACTTTTTGCATTACATTACCGGCAGCAATTAGTGCTGCACCCGCACCGGCAGCCCAGCTCATTGAAGCGCCTAATGCAACAAGACCTTTACCGGCAAGGTTTACTGTTTGTCCTACTTGTGAAACTAAAGCTGCTGCCTGTTCAAATTTTGTAGCAACTTCAATTGCCTTTTGTGCTTTTGTCTGGTTAGTGTTTAAGGTTTTTTGGTTCTTGGTTTGGGTTTTTACAAAGGTACTGTTTGTCTTGTTCATACGTGTGATCGTTCTTGAAGAACTTCTTTGTATTGAATAGATTTGTTTACCGTTTGCTTGTGTTAACTCGATTTTAGAACCTATTAATGTTTGTAATTCCTGAATTCTTCCTTCATTAGGATTGCTGTTAGAGGTTCCTGAGGAATTTTGAGCATTATTTATTGTGAATGCACTTGTAGCCAGTAATGAGTCCAGCTCATTCTGAGCAGCATCAATTTCTGTTTGTGTTTCTTCTGTTTCTTTTGCTAACTTTTCAAGTTTTGTATTATTATCTTTAATTTCATTTTCTTGCTTCTTTAATGTTTGTTGGAATTTTTTGTCATCCTTTTCCATTTGTTTATCAAGTTTTTGAGCATCAGAATCAAACTTTGTTACAGTTTTTTCATCTGCCTGGGATGATTTGGTTTGAGCAGCGATTTCATCGCTGCTAGCTTCAGCACTGCGTGCTGCAGCTTTACCGTCAGCAGCATTATCTATGTTGGCAATATTATCCAGATTTGAGCCAGAAGATGATTTACCGTTAGTGCTTTCTGTTTCGTTATTTTTATTATTAATATCATTAAGACTTCTTAAAGTATTTAAATCGCTTAAAGAGTTTGTTGATGTTGTAGATTTAGCGTTAGGAGCATTAAAAATTGAACCTGTCATCTGCATATAATCAGGTTTTCTGGAAGCAGCTGTTGACTTGCTTTTATTGGTTAAGGCAAGTTTTACCAGATCAATCTTATTGGAGTTGTATACGTTTGAAACGCCCATAGTCTGCTCTCTGTTGGTTGTACTCTCTTGGATTTCTTCCATGCTTACCTGTTTTCGCCTTCAAGCCTTTGGCTTTACCGGCTTACCCGGTTAGCTATCCGAACTAAAGTTCGTACAGAAATCCGCTCTCTTAAACATATAAAAACTTCCGAAATCGTCTGATTTCAGCATGTTTGCATGTTGTTACATTTGTTAACATATATTCTGAGATTAAAAATTTGCTAATCTTTTTTGTTTTTGTTAAAATTATTTTAGTATTTTAGTTTTAATAAAAGGGAGAATAATAATTATGAAACTAATGGAAGGTAAAAGAGGTGTTATTTTCGGAGTTTCTAACACTCACGGGATTGCCTATGCTATTGCAAAACAACTTTATGAAGCAGGTGCTGAAATAGCTTTCACATATGCAGGCGAAGCTATGGAAAAACGTGTAAGACCGCTTGCTGAAGATATGGGCGCAAAAATAATTATGAGCTGTGATGTAACAAAAGAAGATGAAGTTGCAGCTGTATTTAAAGAATGCGAAAAAGTATACGGAAAATTAGATTTTGTAGTTCACGCTGTTGCTTTTGCCGCTAAAGAAGATTTGCAGGGCAGATTTATTGATACATCAAAAGCAGGCTGGGATTTGGCAATGGGTGTAAGTGCTTATTCATTAATCTCACTTTGCAAACATGCTGAACCTATCTTAAATGAAGGTGCATCAGTATTTGCATTAACATATTTAGGCTCTGAATATGTCGTTGCAAATTACAATATTATGGGTGTTGCTAAGGCAGCTCTTGAATCTTCAATGAGATATTTAGCAGCAGATTTAGGCAAAAAAGGTGTCAGAGTTAACTGTATCTCAGCAGGTGCTGTTAAAACTCTTGCAGCAAAAGGTATTTCAGGTTTTGATAAAATGCTTAAAGCAGCAGTTGCGAAAGCTCCTCTCGGCAGAAACGTATCATTGGAAGATGTCGGTAAAGCCGGCTTGTACTTAGCATCAGACCTGTCTACAGGTACAACAGGTCAAATCCTTTATGTAGATTGCGGATGCCATGCTGTTTATGCTTCATTGGAAGAAATGGAAATTATTGCAAATTCTATTCCTAAAGCGTAAAAATTCTATTTGTTAAAAAAGAGATGCGTATTATTTACGCTCTCTTTTTTTTGTGCTATTTTTGTATTAGACGAAAAAATAAGAAGGATTTTTTATGACAGCGATAAGAATTGAAGATTTACCTACAGTTTATGATGCAAAAGAAACAGAAGAAAATATATATAAATTTTGGGAAAAAGGAGAATTTTTTAAGGCAGATGCAAAAAGCGACAAACCGCCTTATTCAATTGTAATTCCGCCTCCGAATGTTACAGGTGTGCTTCATATGGGACATGCTTTGGATGAAACTTTGCAGGATATCTTAACACGTTACCACAGAATGTCAGGTTACGAAACACTCTGGCTTCCGGGAACTGACCATGCAGGTATTGCAACACAAAATGTTGTTGAGAAAAAACTTAGAGAACAAGGAGTTTCACGTTATGATTTGGGGCGTGAAAAATTCCTTGAAGAAACCTGGAAATGGGCAAATGAACATAAATCAGCTATCTTAGACCAATGCAAAAGGTTAGGTGCTTCTTTTGACAGAACAAGAGAACGTTTTACGTTTGATGAAGGATGTTCTGAAGCTGTAAAAGAAGTTTTTATTAAACTTTACGAAAAAGGATTAATCTATAAAGGAAAATATATTGTAAACTGGTGTCCTCGCTGTAACAGTGCTATTTCTGATGTTGAGACAGAATATGCAACAGAACAGGGACACATGTGGGAAATTTCTTACCCGCTGAAAGGTGAACATGGAGCAATTATAGTTGCAACTACACGTCCTGAAACTATCTTCGGTGATGTTGCAATTGCTGTTCATCCGTCTGACCATAAATATTCCGAGTTAATCGGAAAAACTGTTGTAATCCCGCTTTCAGGAAGAGAAATTCCTATTATTGCGGATGAATATGTTGATAAAAACTTTGGTACAGGTGCTGTTAAAATTACGCCTGCTCATGATCCTAACGACTTTGAGGTTGGAAAACGTCATGGTTTAAAACCTGTATGGGTTATTGATACCGAAGGCAAGATGAAAGCTTGCGGCGAAGTTCCTCAATCATTACACGGTTTGGATAGATATGAAGCCAGAGAAAAAATTATCGGAATGCTTTCTTATGAAAACTTCCTTTTAAGAACAAGAGATCATGAACACAACGTTGGTAAATGCCAGCGCTGCGGTACTACAATTGAACCGCTTCTTTCTGAACAATGGTTTGTTAAAATGGAGCCGTTAGCAAAAGAAGCTATTGCAGCTGTTAAAGACGGCAGAATAAAATTTGTTCCCGACAGATGGGAAAAGAATTATTTAGGCTGGATGGAAAACATCCGTGACTGGTGTATTTCACGCCAGCTATGGTGGGGACATCAAATTCCGGCATACTACCACAATGAAACAGGTGAAATGGTTGTTGCTAAAGAAAATCCTGATCCCGTTAATTATACTCAAGACAGTGATGTTCTTGATACATGGTTTTCATCAGGTTTGTGGCCTTTCTCAACAATGGGCTGGCCCGATACTCAAAGTGATGATTTCAAAAAATTCTATCCTACAACAACTCTTGTAACAGGTTTTGATATTATCTTCTTCTGGGTTGCAAGAATGATTACTATGGGATTGGAATTTACAGGGAAAGCTCCGTTTTCTACAGTTTATATTCACGGACTTATTCGTGATGAAAAAGGACAAAAAATGTCTAAATCTAAAGGCAATACAATTGATCCCGTAAAAATTATTGATAAGTACGGCTGTGATGCATTGAGATTTACTATGACATCTTTATGCACATATGGCGGTCAAGATATAAAAATGAGTGAAGAAAGATTTGAATACGGCAGAAACTTTGCTAATAAAATCTGGAATGCATCAAGATTTGTATTAATGAACCTTGACGGCGTAGATAACAAAAATATAGATTTTGATAAGCTTACAATTGCCGATAAATGGATTTTAGACAAGCTCAATAAAACTGCAAAAGAAATTAATGAAAATATAAAAGAATTCAGAATTGGTGAAACTGCTCACGTTCTTTATGATTTCTTCTGGAATTCATATTGCGACTGGTACGTTGAAATCGCAAAAATTCAATTGCAAGATACAGAATTGAAAGCTAATACACAAAGAGTTTTACGCTATGTCCTTGATATGGCATTAAGAATGCTTCATCCTATAATGCCTCATATCACGGAACGTGTATGGCAGCTTATACCAAAACAAACAGATACTAAAGCTATTATTGTTGCTGAGTTCCCGAATTTTAAAGAAGAATTGGAATTCCCAAAAGAAGCAGAAGAAATGGAACTTGTTTTTGAAACAATTACCTCATTAAGAAACGTTCGTCAAAGTTTCAATATCTCACCTTCAGTAAAATGTGATATTGAAATCAGAGCAGAAAAAAATGAAAAGCCGATATTTGAAGCTATTGAAGCATATATTCAACGTCTGGCAAGAGTTGAAAATATATCTTATAACGATATGAACGCTCCTGTACCTTCAAAATCAGCTACTGCTGTTGTTTCAGCTTCAAAAATAATCCTGCCTCTTGCTGATTTAATTGACCTTGATGCAGAAATTGCACGTCAGCAAAAGAAATTAGACAAACTTGTAAGTGAAAAGAAATCACTTTCCGGCAGAATAAACAACCCTAAGTTCGTAGCTAATGCCCCGCAAGAGTTAATCGAACAAACAAAATCAAGGATAGCTGAGATTGAAGTACAAGAAAAAACAATCTCAGACCTTATAGAGTCTTTAAAGGCTTAAAACACACGAATTATACCGAATGCGGACGTCCGAAAGTGAACTGATGTCCGCACTTTGTGCTATAAAAAATGTTAAGAGATTTTACAAAAGCTTTACAAGTCAGGCTGCATCTGCTAAAATGATAGTAATGATATTAGTAGAGTGTCTTATGACAATGGAGTAAAAATGACATCAAAAGAGTTAGATTTTGAAGAATTATTGAAACAATATGACTATAATTTTCAAAAAGGGGATTTAGTAAAAGGCATCGTTTGTGGTTATGACAGTCAGGGTGTAATGGTTGACATCGGAGCAAAAACTATTGCCGTTGTTCCAACACGTGAAGCTGTTGACAGAGATGAAAATATTGAAGTAAAGTTTGAAAAAGGTAAAGAATACGAATTTCTGATTATCAGAGAAGAAGATGAAGACGGCAAGTTTTTACTTTCCCGTAAAAAAGTTGATCAGGCTTATGCATGGAAAGAACTTGAAAAAGCTAAAGAAGCTGACGAAACTATTCTCGGAACAATTGCCGGAATTGTTAAAGGCGGTGTTCTTGTTGAAATTTCAGGTGTAAGAGGATTTGTGCCTTCTTCTCAACTTAGAGCTAAAGAAAGTGATTTAGAAGTTGGCGGAAAAATCGAGTTAAAAATTCTTACTCTTGATCCGCAGCAAAATAATTTTATACTTTCTAATAAAAAAGTTTATGAAGACAGCGCTGTTGAAGCACGAAAAAATGTGTTCTCTCAAATTGAACCGGGACAAATTGTTAAAGGTGATGTTGTGAGAATTACTGATTTCGGCGCATTTATTGACTTAGGCGGCATTGATGGCTTATTGCCTCTGTCTCAATTGTCCTGGAGATGGATTGATCATCCTACAGATATTTTAAATGTCGGCGACAAAATCGATGTTGAAGTTATTGCCGTTGATCATGATAAACAACGTGTTTCTTTAAGCTTGAAAAATTTAGAACCGGATCCGTGGTTGGAAGCTGAAAAACAAATTAAAGAAGGCGACAAAGTTGAGGGTACTATTACAAGAATTAAACACTTTGGTGCATTTGTAGAAGTATTCCCCGGCGTAGAAGCTTTATTGCCGCACGCAGAAGTGGTTGAATTGCAAAACCAGAAAGAATGTATTTTACAGGTAGGCGATAAAATAGATACATATATCTTGAAGTTTAATCCAACAGATAAACGTATCGCATTGACCGTAAATAATCCGGGGTCAGAAAAAGAATTACCTGCAGAATAAAGTCTCTTAAAATATAATAACGTTAAGCCGCCAAAAGGCGGCTTTTCTTTTTTTATTTAATAATCAAGATATAAGTTATCCACTTAGTAAATAAAATAAGTGATTTTTTGTTTTAAATCTCATATAAATGAATGAATTTTTAAGATTTCCTATATATATATTTAAATTAATACCGTATAATTTTTTATATAATGTTGACTTTATAAAAAACATCATTATAAGTACAAATGTAAGGTAGTACAATAAGGAGAGTAACTCTATGGGCATGGCAGCATCACAGGCAAGATATTTAGGATTGACTGCAAGAAAAACAAACGTTGAATATGAAGGGCAACAGATTAACCAGGCACGTACTGCGCTGGCTAACCAGAGTGCGAATACCTTTAACGAACTCCTTGCATTAGAAGTTCCTACAGCTCCAAGTACTCAAGATTATACAACATTGCAGTATTCTTATACAGAAGGTACTTATGATGAAACTATTACAAGTATGACTGAGATTACCGATGATCCTGATTATAACTATTTGATTACGCACTATCATTATGCTGATGTTTATACCGGTATTCAAACTAAAAAAGCTAATCCTCAGGTCAAACTTGATACAAAAGGTACAGAAGGTACAATAAACAGAAATGATGTAACTTATGATGCCGCAAATGATGTTTATAACGTTGGTGCTACGACACTAAATAAATATGATCCTCTAATCGAAGAACAAAGAAATAATTTTAACAAAATTTGTGAAGATTATCCGGAATTAAAAAATGAAGATTTGGATAATTTGTTTGTCTACAATGACACTGACGGTACAATGAAGTTTACTACACGTGATGAACTCAATAAAGCGGTAGCAGGTACTGATGATCCGAAAAATTATTCCGTAGAATCAGGTGTTCCGACTTATGTTGGAAACTGTGAAGTTTCAGCTTATGATCCGACAGACGTTGAACAAAAAGCTGCATATGAAGAGATCTGCAAACAGTTCCCTAATGAAAACTTTGCAACTTCTGATGATATTTATACCTGGGAATATCAGGGCACAAGATATTTTGCAAGCCTGGAAGATTTAACAGCATCAGCTATATCTGCTCAAGATCCTTCTAAACCAACAGAAAATCAAAATAAATTGACTTCATATTATGCAGAAAATGTTAAAACAAAAATTGAAAGAACTCAAAGAGCTTTTGTTGATTTGGATTCATCAGGACGCCCTCAGTCAATCAGATATGAGGATTCAACAGCAACTTATGCTTTGAACACTGAAACTATTACTGATGAAAATGCATACAATGATGCTATGAACCAGTATAACTATGATATGCAGGTTTATGAAAAAGCTATTGCGGATATTAACGCAAAAACAGAAAAAATTCAGGAACAAGACCGTACTCTTGAACTTCGTTTAAGACAGCTTGATACGGAACAAGATGCACTTCAAACAGAAATGGAAGCGGTTAAGAAAGTTATAGAAAAGAACATCGAATCTACATTCAAAACTTTCGAATAATAGAAAAGATATTAAGAGGTTCATATGGCTTACAAAAACGACAGTTACTTAGTTATAGCAAATAAATTCGGTTCGGCAAGCGGCGATGCCAAAGCTCAATTGTGGGAAACTTATGACAAACTTCGTGATTTAACTGTATCAGGAAGCGGTCAGGGTACAGGTTTTGAAGCAACAGGCGGATTTTTATATAATATTGCAAGCTTACTAGCTCCATCTTCTTTTGCAACAGTTTTTGGCGCATCTGAATCTATGAATATACCCGGAACATCTTATGCTTCCAAATTCAACGGAGGTTCTTCCTACGGTATTGATTCACTTTATAATTATTCAGGTTTTCCGGGCGGTGCAGCTCCTGTTTCCTGGGGATTGGGCGAAGGTTATGCAACAGGCGGAGCTTCTTCTATTTTAAACGGCTGGGGTACTGATGCCGGTGTTGCAACAGGTTATGCATCCGGTGTAGGCGGTATTGCAGATGTAGCAAGTGCTGCTGCATACGGGCTCGGTGCAGCTAACGGTTACGGCTTTTCAATGAAAAATATAGTATTGCCTGTGGCAGGTGTAATTTCAGGCTGGGGCGGTATTATGCAGGCTGCAGCTCCTTATCTGGGAGAATACGGACTTCCTGCAATTGTAATGGGTAACTTGATGCAGGGTACATCTTCTGCTGCTCTGGCAGCTTATCAAAATGTAACAGGCAACATTACTGCTAACGCTGATACTATTCTTTCTAACAAGGTTAGAAACATTGAAACTGTTTGTAAAATGTTAGATACTCAGGGCGACGTTGTTAAGAAAATGTTGAAAGAGTCTATTGAAGGCGACAGCAAAGCTATTCAAAACATGTAATATTTTTTTACAAAACCTGTTTTTTATTAAAGTTCGGTTATAATTTATCCGTAATATAATAGTGTGAAATAACTTTAGACAGCATGTTTAAGACATGTTAAGCAAATGTAAACAAACATGGCAATAATTATATGCGAATTGTTTTTATATACATGTAGGTCTAAAGTGTAAGGAGAAAAATGCTTCGTGATACTTTAGAGATGAATATAAAGAGAATTCTCGATTTCTTAATATATTCAAAGAACTTTCTCATAAGGAAAAACCCTATCAAAACAATGTCAGCTTCATTTGTAGACGGAATAAAAGAATTCCTCACAATGAATAAGAAACGAAAAATGGCACAGTACAGACTGAATTATCACCGCCATCAGTTTCAAAGGATGGAACAGCTGATAGCAGAAAATAATCAGCACACGTTCCTGAGGGGTAATAACCTTAATGAAACAAGGTAAAAGGAAGATTAGAAATGGGATTAATTACCTCACAAATCAGATTATTGTATCTCCAACAGTCAAGGTTAGATCTGGAATATAAAATTCAGCTGATAACCCAGACTAAAATGGGATTAATGCAATCAACAAGCGATTTGATGCAGGTTGGAAACGATTATGATCCCGAATCTCCTACGACAAAGCTTTTGCAGCAGCGACAGGCGAAGCTGAAGGTGCTTGAACAAAAATTAGATATGCAAATGCAGCAATATCAGAACAGGTTAAAAATGATTGAAGCAGAATATCAATCCTGTCAAGGATTACTTGATAAAAATATTCAAAGTTCATTCTCTTACAGATAATAAAATAAAAAATCTCGCTACAGGCGAGATTTTTTATTATGGTGGAGGCTAAAGCTTCCTTTTATATATTTGTTTGAATAAACAAGCTGATTATATCGTTTAATGCAGAGTATTGTCTTTGGAATTTTTGTGACTGTTTTTCAAGTACATTAATTTGTTTTCTGTATTCCATAATAGAAGCCTGACATTCTCTTTGAGAATTGTTTAAGCTTTCCTGTACCTGTTGAGCCTCTTGCAGAACACTTTTCATTGATATTCCAAGAGCTTCCATTGTTTGTTTAATGATTAAAGCGCCTGTTTGTTTTGAAACACCTGCCGGAAGCTGGTTAATAAGCTGTTTTAAAACGGCAACATTTGTAGGGATTTCAAAACCTTCAAGATCATTAGCAAAAATTTCTTTTTCAATAACAGGCGAAGGTGCAGGTTGACTAAAAGACATAGTATTAGGCATTACAAAAGGCTGCTGCATTACAGGAACATCTTCTTCCTGTTCGGCTGAAAAATCATGTTCATGCTGAAAACTTTCGATATGAGGTTCTTCGAATGAAGGTTCCTCCGGTGATGTAAATTCTATTGCCGAAGAATTATCTGTCATTTCTTCTTCAACAGGTGCAGGGTTTTCAACTACTGATTGAATTTCAATATCTGATTGCTTTTTTAAGGCTTCAACTATCTTTTTACCAACGCCTTCAGTCATTCTGTTACTTACCATATAATCCTCTTTTTGCCTAATTATAATATGTGGAAAAAATTATTTCAAGAAAAACTAAAAATAGTTACGAAATGCTAAGAACCCCCTGATTTTTAGAATTGGTGATATAATGTAAGAAAAAGTTATCGAATAGGGGAAGACAATGAAAAGACGTGCATTTATAAGTGTTTACGACAAAGTAGGATTAATTGATTTTGCAAAAAACTTAACAGAAAAATTTGATTATGAAATTGTTGCAGGCGGTGATACCTATGAACTTTTGAAAAGTGCTGAAATAGAAGTTATTAATTTAGCCGAATTTTCGGGATGTCCGGCTTTGCTTTCAGGTGAATTGAACGCTTTAAATGAAACAATTTTTGCAGGAATACTTGCAAACAGTTCTGATGCAAAAGAGTTGAACGAACTTGAACGATTTGCAATCAAGGCTTTTGATATGGTTGTTGTAAATTTGTGTCCGTTTGAAAAAATTATATTTGAAAGCAATGATGTCGGGGAGATGATTTCAAAAATTGACATTGTCGGCTGTGCGTTGTTGAGGGCAGGTGCCAAAAATTATAAAAATGTTACCGTAATTACCGATAAAGTTGATTACTATGTAGCATTAAACGCAAATGATTTCGGCAGACTGAAACTTGCTGCTAAAGCTTTCAACTTAACATCTAATTATGACAGACTTATTTCTTCAAAACTTGCAGAACAAACAGGAGAAAAACCTTTTAAAACTTATAACTTTGAAAAACTAAAAGATTTGCAATATGGTGAAAATCCGCATCAAAAAGGTGCAATATATAAAACAGAAGGCATGGTTGATTATGAAGTTGTTAACGGAAAAGAATTAACTTTTAACGATATATTAAATATTACAGAGGCAACAAATCTTGTAAGTGAGTTTTATGATGTTAATGCAGTTTCTATCATAAGACATACCAAACCTTGCGGGGTTGCTCTCGGACGTTCGATTTACGATGCATATACCAAAGCTTTTGATTGCGATCCGGTGAGTTCTTTCTATGGAACAGTGGGATTTTCAAAAACTGTTGATGAGGAGGTTGCAAAACACTTAAATTCAATGTCTGTGGAAGTTGTTATAGCACCTGATTTTGATGAAAAAGCAATTGAATTGTTTAAAGATAATTCGGAAATAAAACTTGTTAAACTGAATACTTTACTAAAAGATTACAGAAAAATGACCTGTGAAGAAGTTATAATGTCGCCGTTTGGTGCACTGGTACAAGACAGTAATAACAGCGAACTGGATAAAGATATGTTCAAAGTTGTAACAAGAGAAAAACCTACAGCAGAACAGATTGAAGATGCGATTTTCGCCTGGAAAGTTGTAAAACATGCGAAAACTAATGCGGCTGTTATAGCAAGAGATTTTAAAACTTCTGCAATTGCTCAAGGTCAAACAAATGCCCTTGCAGCTGTGGAATGGGCATTAAATTATGCTTGTGACAATTCAAAAGAAGCTGTTCTTGCTTCAGATTCTCCTATTTTTGCAGAAGACTGTATTTATTCTGCAATTCAGGGAAGAATAGGATTGATTATCCAGCCTGGCGGTGCAATAAAAGACCAAAAAATAATTGAAACCTGTGATAAATACGGTATTGCAATGATTACTACCGGCGTAAGAAATTACCGACAATAGATGTAAAACTTTTTTTATCTTTTATAATATCTAAAATTTGCGGATAATGATTAATAATGTTTGCTAACTGAATATCATTTCCGCCTTTTTTATTGGATGCAAATAAAGTTAACTGATTAGTTAATCCTCTTTCTCTGTCAGGATTTACATAAGTAAGTACTCGTACTCTGTCTTCTGCAATGCAAATAGGAGTATTATTTAATACAGCCATTGCCCAGAACCATATATCATCAGCTTTTGGGGCAAGTTTCATAAACAGTTCGATTTTATCAACGTCTTTATAAAGGCTTTTAGGAGGGTATAAAACTCCGCCTGCTCCGGTGAAGAAGTTTAAGAATAATTTTGA
>ULOI01059322.1_pt1 | contig 13305 bp, 4 predicted proteins | sample 1952231 | NCBI WGS metagenome assembly ULOI01 (sample SAMEA4835593, study PRJEB28245) | human gut metagenome | biome: gut microbiome; material: fecal sample | place: Denmark | collected 2008
CGGACTTGAAGCAAGAGCTCATCGATATGCTATCCATACAACTGTCGGACAAACGGAAAGCCTGCTTTGTGGACGACCGGTTGCGAAACCGCTGGAAGTCGTCGCGACCGCAAAAGGAGAAGGTACGGTCGCAATATAGCTTTTACGAATACTTGAGAGAGAAAATATAAACAACTCTGCCCCAATATACCTCCGGCTCAACTGTCTTTTATAGGACACAGACGTACGGCAGTTCCTCCACTACGTGCTTGCCGAATGGTGAGGGTATCACTATAAGTCACTTCGCGCTCTTCTATAAGTATAGCAGCAGGACATGTCTCATAATCGGCCTCAGGAGCATCACGATAAATAGTAGCCAGATATCTTTTATCTGTATCGAGAAAAGACAGACTGATATTAGCCGTTCGTTCCTCATCTCCCGTGATACTGCCTATATACCAGCATCCCTCTCCTTTATCACAACGGGCAATAGTAACATAACTGCCAATGCATGCTTCCGGCACCACTGTTCTGCTCCAATCTGTAGGACAAGATACTATAAAATTAAAAGGTTCCGGATTAGCCTCGTAATTCTCTATTTCATCCGAAGCCATTTGTAACGGTGAATAGAGCACCACAAACAGCGCCAATTGTTTGGCCAGTGTGGTATGTACACGTGTCTGTGGCATTACATCGTTAACAAACCGAAACGTCACCGGTGTAAAGTCCATCGGGCCTGCCAACCCACGAGTGAAAGGCAATATTACGGTATGAGAGGGAGGATTTCCACCATCTACATCCCAAGCGTCCCATTCTTGTCCACGTACTCCCTCTTGTGTCATCAGATTAGGAAAAGTACGCTGCAAACCTGTAGGAATCACCGGTTCATGATTATCAATACAGATACGGTGACGGGCAGCAGCCTCTATTACCTTGCGATAATGAAGTACACCAAACTGACTGCTATGATTTTCTTTCCCATCATGCAAATCGCCCACATAACCCGTTTTTACTTGATGCACACCATATTTCTCATAGAACTTGAAACCATCTTCCATCTGATTTTCATAATTGGAAACATTACCGCCAGTTTCATGATGTCCTATCAAAGCTACTCCTTTGCTACGCCCATAATCAGTAATACGTTGTATATCAAAATCGGTATAAGGTTTTGTGAAACTAAACTTCCAAGTAGCCCAGTCTTCATTCCACCCTTCCACCAGTACACCTCCCAGGTTATTGGCAGCAGCAAAATCGATGTGACGCATTGTATTCTCTGTTGTGGCCCCATGATGGGGACCGGCATGCCAGGTGTTATGCTTCATGTGATAAGTCCACCAAATTCCAATATAGCGCATAGGTTGTATCCAGGAAGTATCGGTTATACGACAAGGTTCATTAAGATTTAACATGAGACGGGAAAGAAGCAAATCACCGGCAGATTCAGCCACTATCATTGTACGCCAAGGAGATACACGGGTATCGGTAACACGTACTTTCTCACCTGTACTCCAAGGTGTAAGAGCCGCACGTAATGTAACCGTTTTATTATCTTCAACTTGTTCAACCGGCTTCAAGTTCATGGCAGCATAATCTGTAAGATTTGCTTCATGAATAGCCAAATAAAGGCTATCTGTTGTCTCAATCGTCACCGGAGTGCTTACCCATCCCATCTTACTAAGAGTTTTTTTCTCAAATAAGGCCTCGTAAAAACGAACTCCTTTCACTGGAATACTCCAAGCATCATAATCTGCAGGAAAAACGAATTCAGTCACTTCGTCATCAATAAGAAACTCTTGTAGCTGTTGCTGGCGCGGGAACTCATACCGGAATCCCATCCCATCATCAAAAAGACGAAAAATAATATTCAGTTCCCGCTCCAACGATGTTTCTTCCTTGAGGCATACCCTCAATTCATTATAATGATTTACAATTTCAGCCTCTTCCCCCCATACTGGTTGCCACACATCATTATGCGAATCATGCTTAACCTCTTTTAGAACGAAACCAGTCAAAAGATCTGGCGCATCCTTCAAAACCAATCCCAGACGTGAAGGAAGTAAAATATTCTTCCCCGCATGTCTTAAACAATATCGGGGAGCACCTTCTTCATCAAGTGTAAACTCTAAAGAAAGTTTTCCATTTGGAGAGGTCAACTTGATATGTTCCTGCTGGCATGAAATCATCCATAGGCCTAAACATAAAGCAAGTATAATCTGTAGCGTTTTTTTTAGTTTCATAGTCATTACCGAATTTAATTTTATATATCCAATTCTTATTTTATAAGTCTACTGACAAACAGTCCCTTTCCTTCCTCAGCCGGAATAACACAGAAGTTTACGAAACCACAGACAGACTCCGGTTCAAGCAACGTGGCAACCAAATTTCCTAAAGGTTGTGCCAAAGGTACCAACCAACTACCTATTGGAAGTTCTACATTATCTTCATAGACATCCGTTTCTACATTTACCGGATGAATCCCCTCCCATTCCTTCTCTGCACGATACAGACGGGTTACTTTATAACGCTCAACTTTTGCTTTTTGTACACGGGTAACTTGCTCAATGTGTACACCCAACGCTCGAAGCTTACATACTGCTTCTGTACAGGGAGCATCGAGCAGATAAGCCTTAGGGCGAGTACGCATCAATTGAGGTGTTGCCTGCATGGCATCAAGGGTTGGCAGTTCAGTCTTAAACAGTTCATTGGCCTTATAATCGATAAAAGAGACTACATGACGTACAGTATCCGAAGTGAAAGTAACATATATCGGTTCAGTAGCTTTCAAGGTGCGCTTCCTGGCTTGTTCTATCTTACGTTTAATTGAAGCACGATGTTGCGCAGCAGTAACCAACGTTTGCCGTGCCACCAAGAAACCGCACTCACTACGACGTGCAAAACACTCCGGTCCCAATCCAATACCTCTTATTTCGACAAAAAGCGATACAGCCCCCGTCAATGCTTGAAAAGTAGAACTGGACTGCGGACTTTTGGCACCTTTTACAAGAACAAGGGAACCATCTGCCACACGAGGAGTAAAGTAGAAACCGGAAGCATAACCGGCACTATTTAAAACGACCTCTGCCTCACGACGAAAAAGTTCTTCAGACAGCGTACGTAAAGCTAAAGGCGCATTAAGATGTCCTGTAGGTAAAAAAAGTACATCAGCAGCATTTGCTGTCGGCACTCCACGTAATAAGTTAAACTCACGACGTAAAGGTGTATATTCATGAATATCAAGAGCTACGTCCGGATTCCATTGCTGATAGGACTGCTTCAACAGCAAAGTGACAGCATCCTCTAATTTGCTCTGATCGCGATTCAAATCGTAACCATCGGCTGAACGACGTTGCTGAATGGCATAACCATCAACATTGGCTATAGGAACCAAAGCCACAGCTATATGATTCAGCAATTCACGTCCTTCTTTTTCACAAAGTAAGTAACGGACAAGCATGCATACAGCCTCAGCACCTGCCGGCTCGTTACCATGCAGTGCCGCTTGAATCCATACCCTTACCTTCTTCTTGTCGGGAGTACCCAAATAAAGTACCGGAATGGTACGTCCTTGTTTGGTAACACCAATATTCTCCATATATGCCAAACCCGGAGAACGTACAACCAATTGTTGTAAATAGTCCTTTATCTCATCAACCGATGCCAATCCGCTACCGTAAGGTTTACTTAGAGTAGGTGTCTCACGGTCAAATTTGGGGTCAGGATAGAAACTTGCAGTTACTCCGGCAGGTTGCTTCGACTGATTTCTATTCCATAACACAAGATTAGCTAATACCACTTCTTGTGCTATCCTCTGTAAATAAAGAGCCGTTTCAGACGGTAGACCTGCATAATAATCGCTGCTAAAAGGCTCACCAAAAAAAATTGCATAAAAGACACAAGCCGCCAGATAACTGCCTGCAGGACTAGGGTGGCTGCCATCAGAATTATACAACTGCAAACTTGGACACTCTCTACGTACACGTCTCCATGCCTCACCCACAGGAGCACAATAAGCATCAAGGACATCAGCCATTTCCAAATAGTTTTCCGTAAGTTGCTGCTGCATTCCTTCATAAGTATCATTATTACGCCCCCATGTCATATAACAGACACTTTTTCCTTTTGGGGCATAAAGACGGCGTAAACTATCTAACTGCGCCGCAGGATGGAATACATTCTTCTTTACCCATTCCTTTTCACGAGTAGGTGCCTTGCTCTGTTCCTGCATCACCATATAATCCCATCCTCCTTCACGAATCGCCTCTAATGTTTGCGTATTGGCTGCATGCTGTCTCAAGTACCAACCAGGGTTAGCAACCTGGCGCACTGATATTTTTTTTCCACATGAGGATGCTAACGATTGGACTTGCCATGGCAAACGATTAAAAAAAGTATAGCTGTTACCTATAAAAAGTACCCGTAAAGAATCTGTCGTCAATAATGGCACAGCTTGTTTCCCCATAGGGACAGCCTCATGCCCGATGCCGCACTCTTCTATCTTGCGCCAATGGCATTCCCAACCACGGGATGCAGCCAACTGGTGAATATAAAGCCAGAAACTACGCCCACGCTCCATACGGTTTCGTCCTTGTCGTTCAGCTTCAGGAGTCTTGCGTAGAAAAGACTCACGTATCGTATCTCCCAAAGCCAGCTGTAGTATGATAGGTTTTGACAAGTATTTTTTTATCTGTTCAGATGAAATATAGGGGATACCAGCCGTACCATAAGGATATGTCTGGGCCAAATCAGGAAAAGTATACCAACCGGGAGAACTTATAATAGCTTTTTCCACATAAGGACTATCGTGAAAAAGCATGAAACGCTGTACGAATTGCCCACCAGCAGAATGACCATAAATCATATATCCTTTGCGCATGCTTCCCGTAAATTGACGCACATATTCAAATAGTTTATCAACCAACACTGGTGTAATTTTTTCGGGAGCATTAGCTACTGTATGGGCAGCATTCATCACCCCCACCTCCTGATAGTCTGCCAAAGGATAAGATTTCAAATCAAAGTGAGGTATAAAAAGCATAAAACCCTTTCTCTCCGCTTCTTCTTTCCAACCGTCCAAAAGATAACGATAGCCGCGGTCTCCTCCTTCAAAGACAAATACAATAGGCATTTGTTTAATATCCCCCTGGGAAGGTATATAATAATGTACATCTACCGGGCGATCGGCAAAAGGAGGGTATTGACTATAAGTGAAGAAATGTTCACCTCTTGGCCTTTCCAAAGTCTGTTTCGCTATTGCAGATAAACAAATACAGAGGAATCCAATATAAAATATAATCAGCTTCTTCATAATTCGTACCTTCCCTTCTTTACTATTGTACCATCTTGCATTACAAATTTACCACGGGCAATGACATCTGTAAGCTGCAAATCTTCCGCCAAAAAACACAAGTCTGCATCTGCTCCTTGTGCCACAATACCTTTAGCTCGTAATTTCAGATTACGAGCCGGATTGGATGTTATCAATGTAATCGCCTGTTCCAATGGTACCCCCTCCTCATTGACTAATGCAACTACCTCCTTGAAATTTAAATTCAAAGGAGCAGGACGATAAGTTATTTCTCCAGTTTCAGGATTCACTCTGCGTACGCCACCATGGCCATCACTAGAAAAAGTAATGCGATCAAGGGGGACACCAGCTCGCAATGCACGTATCACACAACGATGGGGAGTATCAAACTTTGAGCCACCAGTCGAAAAATCAATCATTCCACCTAATTTACCAAATTCTACAGCCTGCATAAAAAGAGCTTCAGTACGTATCAGATGAGTAGGAGACAGATAAGATATCAGTGTAGGATAGTGACGAGCAATATTGAGTAAGGGCTCAATACCTTCCGGAAGTGCTCCCAAATGAATGTGGAGAATTCCTCCTTTACCAGATGTAAATCCCCCTAAACGTACCTGATGTATAATACGTAATATCTCTTGCTCTGTCGGAAACGGACTACGGTCATCACTCATCGCCAGCTTACAGCCAATAACTTTATCTATGAAGATAAGATCGTCAGCCACACTATTCATCAATGTTTTGGTAGGCAATCCGTAATAACTTGTCAGCATATAAGCCGACAATCCGTCATCGTCAATAGCTTTGGCCTTGGCATAAAGCGTAGTAAGTTCTTTGGCAAATCCATCAGTACCAAGCATACCCAATACAGTAGTAGTACCACATGCCACCAGTTCGCTCATAGTCACCTCGGGGACTAATGAGGCATAACCTTGTTGCCCTCCTCCACCAGTAATATGTACATGCTGATCTATAAATCCCGGAGTAACAATTTTACCTTGCACGTCAATAGTATGGCAAAATGATTCATTCAGTTCAATTGTCTTTGAAATATGCGCAATCTTTTCTCCGCATAGCAAAATGTCTGTTTTACCAAGATAGGCAGGAGCATATAAATTTGCATTCTTTATCAATGTAAACATAGCTGTCGATTAATTTTAGAAAGTGATAAGATGATAAAGTATCAAGAAAACAATTCCTCCTATTAAAGGAAATGTATTACGCCTTGCCAACTCCACTGATGACACACCGGCTACCCCGGCAATGGCAACAATGACTCCGGCAATAGGAGATGCGGCACGTCCCATGCTTGCCGCCAACTGCAAAGGAAGTATCAATGAAAAAACCGGCAAACCAAGCTGAGTGGCTATACCCGGCAATAAAGGACCAAATGAAAAAAAGGCTGCATTGCCACTTCCCATCAGCATGGCAGCTCCAAAAATAATGAGAGTAAAGATTGCGGCAATAGCTAATCCCGAAAGTCCGATATGAGAGGAATAACCCACCAATGAATCAATAAATCCCAAACCAATCAGTCCTTTAGAGAAAACTTCTGAAGCTACAATCAATGTTACAACTGAAGTAAACACATTTCCCATGCCTTTCCAAAAACTTGCAAAAACGTTAAAAGTAGTACGCACACTACGAGTATGAAACAACACAAATACCAATGATAAGAACAGAGAAAAAAGCATAGCAGTAGTGGTACCCAATGTTACAGTAGGCTGAAACAGTCCCACAAAAGGTGAAAAGAAAATGAGAAGAGCCAAAGGTAATACCGGGAGTAGCACAAAAGCCAATGGAACATCCGGTTTTTCTACTAATGAGGTTGCAGTCACATTTGACACCTGCAATATGCCATCCTGCTGTTTCTTTGCATCTTTTTTATCAAAATAACGGTTATTGAAATAGAAGAGTACCATTACAACCAAGGAAGTAGGAATTACTAAAGGAAGTTGATGAGTGATGAAATATTCCACATTGGATTGTCCTATCAATTCGGCAGCCATAGCAGTATTTGCCGACCCCGGTCCCTGATCAAATAGAGTAGCAGCGGCAATGACTGACAATGCTGTAAGTTGGCTTACTCCCAAACTAATTAAAACAGGATAAACCGAAGCCACAAGCAACAATCCTAATCCGGCAGCTGAAGGAGTAGTAATAAAAAGTAATTGTCCAATAGGAATAACTATAGTAGCCGCCAAATAAGGATAACGTCGAAAAAGACCTAATGGCTTCATGGAAATATAGACCAATGCATTAGTAGCCTTTATGTTATTCATGAAAGCTACATAACCGCCAATTGTCATTATCATAAACCCTGCACGCGCCAAATTAGAAAGAAAAACTTCCTCTATCATCCTTACCAAATCAAACACCACCATTCCCGTAGCTTCACTAGGTACTACCGAATGCACTTGCATGAAAAAAGCAGCTGTAAGCATTAATAAACCGGAAAGCATCAAAAGACCTTGAGGATTGAGCTTACGATAAAGACCTACCGCTGTAATCCCTACCATAAGAAGACTAAAAATGAAAGCCAATTCGGACATGATGTATCAAGATATTAAGTTTTTGTTTTCTTTTGAATATATGAATCTAAATCAGATATAAACACCGATATATACAAAGCCGTTTATATGCGGTATTTATATCTGACTATTATCTATCAATACCCCGGATTATTTTCCAAAGGATTACCAGTATTGGCATCAATGAATGATTGCGGCAGCGGGAAAAGGACAGGAGTTTCATATTCATCCATACCACGTCCTGCAATACCAGCTATCTCATTGAGTTCACGCATGCGACGTTTGAAATAGTTATTGGTATCACGTTCGTCACCACCATTTTCTTGGCAAACACGTACCAATGTATGACGACGTTCTTCCTCCGTAAGCAGTTCACGGCTGCGTTCATCAAGAATGAAATCCATACCACCGATTCTAAGATCATCTTCAGTAATACTTACAGCATTGGAACGATTACGTACTTTATTTATCCATTTAATGGCCTCGCCTACTTGATTACTCTTGTAAAGAGCCTCTGCATAAAGTAAATATGTATCTGCCAAACGTAAATAAACAATGTCCGCATAGTGTCCATCATTAGCTGCATTAGCCAAAATAGGTGGAGTATAATCCCATTTACGAGTAGTAGGCCAATCATATTTTTTAATGGAAGTAGAAGTTAGCATGGCTGCATTAACCGTAGTATCAATAAGTGCAGTACCACCTAAATCAAATACCTTGGTTACATTGCCGGCAGCATCTACATCATTAATACTCCATACGATAGCATTGGCAGATACACGGTCATCTTGTTCTCCCATTCCTTTATAATTGTACAAACGAAGTGCTCCTCTGGAAGGAACTACACGTCCGGCTCCCTTACCACCATTAGCTTGCCAAAAGACTTGTGCAAATGAACCTTCACCACCGTTATTGATATAGTCCGGATTATGCTGGTTTGTCTTTTTACAATCGCCATCATTAGCATAATAGTTCTTATAAGTTGTAGTCATATAGACATTTGCAGTACCATAGGCACTATTCTCCTCTTCTGTGTTAATGAAAGCCAGTAACACCTCCGTATTTCCATCAGCATACATAGGAGTATAAAATACGTCAATAAAAGGACATCCATCATTGGAAGCATTACTACCAAAGCGTTGATTTATAAGGGAATATTCTCCACTTTCCACTAATGGTTTCAGTACTGAAACTGCTTTTTCAGCATTACCTTCTGCCAAATAAAGTTCACCCAAATAGTGACGTGCCACAGCACCAGAGACTTTACTATTATTAGAAGTACGCAAAGGAAGGTTATCGACTGCAAACTGGAAATCTTCTGCCATCACTTCGCGAATACTACTCAAGGAAGCACGGTCCCAATCATCACGATAATTCAATCCTGTAATTTCTTGTGTTGAAAGGGGCACTGCACCAAATGAATAGGTAAGGTGACGGTAAGCCCAAGCACGGAAGAAGCGAGCTTCGGCCAACACCTCATTTTTACGATTTTCAGCATCAGCACCACTTCCCCAGTTAATGCCATCATTGTCAGCTCTTGAGATAACCATATTGGCAGTGTTGATGATACGATATCCCCACTGGAAAATATTATTCCAAATAGCAAGATCAGTGTAAGTTATCTCTTTGGGATTGTAGAGGAACTTCATTTCCGCATGACTATTATTGGCCCATGAATTATCTACCCCTCCACCCCAGGCAGAATGCAGACAGAGCGCAATACTTCCTCCCATTGCATCAGCACGGCGATACTCTGCACGCATAAGACCATAAAGAGGCGTTATCATCGATTTAAATCCATTGTAATCTACAAGTAAATTTTCAGGATAAAGTGCATCACGAGGATCTTCCTTAAGAAACTTATCCTCATTACAGCCGCCCATAGTGAGCAATAATACTGTAAACACTAAGACATTGAAATATGTTATTTTTTTCATATGTGCAATTTCATTTTAGCTTTTTATGATATATTACTCTCATCAAATATCTAACTTTAGTCCAAAAGTGAACGAACGTACTGGAGGAGCAGCCAATTGATCATTGAGAAATTCCGGATCCATACCTGTCCAGCCAGTTATTGTAGCCAAATTCTTAATGTTCATGTAAAGATTGAGCCGTTTGATGAAAGTACGACGCAACCATTGTTGTGGGAAATTATAACCCAATGTAACGTCGGAAATACGTAAGAAATCTGTCTTTTCATAGAAACTGGCTCCCTCTGGATTCACATCACTATTCAAACTATTTTTCGGATAGCTATTCGTAGGATTCTCTGGAGTCCAAAAATCCACCAAAAAGCGGTTCTGGCGATATGAATTATGGCTTGTATCATACAAGGCATTCAGATGGGTTTGTCCTAACTGAGCCGTTAAGAACACACTCAGAGTGAAGTTTTTGTACTCAAAAGTGTTCATCAAACTCATATTTACTTTAGGAATAGCCGACCCTATAATAGTCTTATCAGCCGTTGTAATATCGTTACCATCTACATCAAGGTATTTCACATATCCAGGATACGAATTACGAGAGTTAGGATCTTGCTGCCCTGTCGGGTTAGACGGATCAGCAATCTGCCATACACCGATAATTTTATAATCATAGTTCACATTGATAGGTTCACCAATAAACCACTTGGAAGCCACATCATCAACCGGCTTTCCATTAGCATCATACAAACCAACATCTACAATCTCCGAACGATAGTGTGAGAGGTTGAAAGAGGTGCTCCAGCTAAAACTCTTATGTGTAATGTTATTAGAAGTTATCTGGAATTCAAAACCACGATTACGGGTCTGTCCACGATTCTCAGTAATAGAGCCAGTACCATTAATGGTAGGAATAGAACGGGAAAGCAGCAAATCTTTGGTTTTAGACCAATAAATATCAAATGAACTCTGAATACGTCCATTCCAAAGTGCAATATCAAAGCCAGTATTAATAGATGTAGTAGTTTCCCAACCTAAACCGGGCGAAGCTAACTTCGACGGATAGAAACCAAACTGTGCAGTATGATCATCATTCAGATAATTGTAAGTTGAAAGATTAGGTAGTGTACTATAAGCACTGATAGCCTCATTGCCATTTTTACCCCATGACAAGCGATATTTCAGATTGCTAATGGTTTCACTTATAGGCTTGTCTTTAAAAAAAGATTCATTGGAAATATTCCATCCAATAGCGGCTGAAGGAAAAACGCCGAATTTAGAACTTTCACCAAAAGCGGAGTAACCATCACGACGAGCAGTAAGAGTCAACAAGTAACGATCATCATAAGTATAATTCAAACGCCCCATTTGTGAAATATGATTTTCTTTATAATAATTGGAATTACCAGACATTGTGGCAGCTTTAGAAATCTGGTAATAATACATCACATCATTGGGAAAATTCTTACCTTCCATTGTATTCTGTTCATATTCCTTGCTTTGAGCAGAATATAATCCTGTGAAAAATATACGATGTTTGCCAAATTCACGTTGATAAGAAATAATATTCTCCAAAATCCATTCTTCTGAATGCCAGTCATCAGTATTCAATACGCCATTAGCACTAGCTCCTTCGTAGGTATCCAAACCTTGATAATTCTTATAGGAGCTGTTTTGGTAAGTGAAGCCTGTATTCAATTTATAGCTCAGCCCTTTAATAAAGGGAAACTTTACCTCAAGCACATTATTAGTGATAACCTTTGCACGAATATCTTTTGTCTTATTATTAAGAGATCCCAACGGATTAATGCTGAAAGCTGAAGAGGAGTCCTCAGTAGCAGAAAGTGTAAGTGAACCATCCTCGTTATAAGCACGTCCCAACGGAACTTGTTTTATAGCCCGCCAAAAAGAAGCACTGCTACCACTACGATCGTAGCGACCTAACTGTGTAGTAGTAGAAAATTTCAACCAACTATTAAACTCCTGATCAAGATTGAAACGTACATTATAACGCTTGAACTCATTGCCTACCGCAGTTCCTTTCACATCCGTATAGTTCAATGAAATGAAATAGCTGGTTTTGTTAGCTCCACCACGGAAAGAAAGGTTATGCTGTTGTTTTATACCGGTCTGTGTTGCCAACTTCATCCAATCAGTACTCTGACCGGCAGCATACATAGCTAATTCAGTAGGAGTAAAGTTATCTAACCAAGGTTCAGGATTCTCTTCTGTAGGAGGAGTAGTATTGGTAGCCTTGAAAGCTTCAGATTTATACTTATAGAATTCTTTGCCATTCATCATACGAGGTAAATTGATAGGCTGGTCAATAGTAACATAAGTATCGTATGATACCGTCAATCTGTCTTTCTTACCGCGCTTAGAAGTAATAAGGATTACACCGTTAGAACCGCGAGCACCATAAATGGCTGCTGAAGAGGCATCCTTCAATACTTCTATACTCTCTACATCATTGGGATTGATTTCCGACCATGGACCATCAAAAGGTATTCCATCAAGAATAACAAGAGGTTTATTATCGGCCGTAATGGAGTTGTTACCACGAATACGTGTAGTAGTAGACGAACCTTCAGCATTACTACCCGTCACACTAATATTCAATCCTGGAACTGCTCCTTGCAAAGATTGAATCAAATTAGCTTGTGGGCGACTTTCAAGTACATCCGAGTTAACTGAAGCAACCGAACCTGTAAGATCACTTTTGCGCTGTACACCATAACCTACTACTACCACCTCATCCAGTGCCTGGTTATCTTCTTTCAGTACAATCTTTAACGATGATGCGTCTTTCACCTGCAATGTCTTGGATATATACCCAATGAAACTTATCTCCATTACCGCCCCCTTAGTCACTGAAGCGAGTTTAAAGTTTCCTTCTACATCGGTAATGGTGCCCGTACCCGTACCTTGTATCACTACATTGGCACCGATTATCGGTTCTCCTTGTTCATCTGTCACATTTCCGTTAATATTCCATGTCTGTGCATGAAGTGAGCTTGAAAGTGACAGCATCCACATAAGACAGACAAGCAAAATACCACTTGCGTCTCTCGATTTTTGTCTGGTTTTCATAAATTACATTTTTAAGTTAATAGGAACTTGTGTGTAAAAAATCGCGAGAGCAAAATTAGACAATGTAACAACCGATTATATTCACAGGTAGAGGATTTGGTAAATTCACAAAGTTATATATTACTGATTATCTTTCAATTACAGACAGACTCAATAGATTTTCAGTAGTGATTTAAATTAAATCGGTAATCAAAAACATGTATATAGATAATTGCCATTCGATAGTATTAAGCTATTGAATGGCAATTATCTATATACATGTGGGTAAAAAATGAGAGAAACGCTCAGTCTTCAAATTACTTTTTACAAACCTCTTTCACAGCTCGAAGAAATTCCTCCTTACTGAGCGAAGATTTATTTAAAGTTATAGAACGATTATTATATACGGTTTGCAGTGAACAGTGCAAAAATTCTGCAATCTTCTCACTATCCGTTACCCCCATTCGTATCAAAGCATGAATACGAAGTTCTG
>ULOI01029092.1_pt1 | contig 13237 bp, 10 predicted proteins | sample 1952231 | NCBI WGS metagenome assembly ULOI01 (sample SAMEA4835593, study PRJEB28245) | human gut metagenome | biome: gut microbiome; material: fecal sample | place: Denmark | collected 2008
CATACGGACATAAGCCAACGCCTCCTCCAGCATCTTGGTGGCATTACCTCTCACTGAGAACTTAAAATCACCGAAAAGATCACGGTTATGCTCTACCATGATCTCCACGGGGGAACAATTCAGATCATTAAAATTCTGCTCTAACCCGTTCATCGTGCTATCCATCACCATCTTCGAGAAGTCGTAGCGGATAATCATGTATTGGTTATGCTCCGGCGTAGGATTGGTCCCGATCCAAGTCCCCCCAAAAAGTTCCTCAAAGCGATGAGACTTACTGCGATCGTAGTAATGGGCGAGCATAGAGACCAACAAGCTCTTCCAAAACGCCGCGGACGCAGAAACACCGGAGCCTTATACCGCTCCAAATAAGGGATAAACCGAGTTTTATCCACATAGCAAAAGCCACGTTCGCATATTTCAGCGAAATCAGCCACGGCATAGGGAATGGTTATCTGAGGTATCATAGGATCTTCCTTTCTTTTTGATGTATACTGACAAACTTAGATAAAAATCTCCAATTCTTATACCTGTTCGCTGAGTAATCTTCTTTTATCAAGGAAAGGTAAGGAATAATTTGCGAATAACGGTTGGGGCACGAGGGATGGAAATTGTCCATATGCTTTAATACATATTTGCACCTAGGTGCATTGGCCAACGAAACTAAGATACTTGGCCAACACACTTAGTTTCGTTGAACGATACAGTTAAGATACTTTTTAATCCAAAAGGGGAGAAAAGTAACTGGATATGTTTTTGGATTTGCCTTTAAAGAGAGAGACTGTATATTTTAATGTACGCACGTACGTTTATATTATATGTAAAGAACGACACCCCCCTTGTTTATAGCTTGTGAAGTGAATAACTTACGGCTTGTCGAGTGAATAGCTAGCGGCTACCCCCAGTGGTAAGCTAACGGCTTGGGAAGCCGTTAGTTATTCATTTCATAAGCCATATTTAGCATTAACAATCAACCCTTTAGTCGCATAGCCATAAGAGATTTCATATATAGTTCCTGCCACTGGTGATTTGATCGTCTTTGAATTCGTTTTATTTTCACCATCGTTATTTGTGACACTTAAAATGTAAGTTACTTCACTCGAGGGGAAATAAGCGGTTTCTCCATTGGATATTTCTACAGATCGGTTTCCGAATTGTACGGTAAAATGATAATCCTTAAAGCAATCACTAAAACCTTCCGGGAGTTTTAAGGAAACACCGATATTCACCATCGGGACTTCTACATTCAGATAGTTTATTTTACCAGCGTCTATCTTAAAATTCTTTTCAGCATAAAAGGCTGCTCCACCAGTTTCTGTATCTACCCAATTGGGCATGTCTTTATACGCTAGGTTATAGGTTTTCAGCAGATAGCTTCCGGCAGGCAAATCCAGCTTAGCAGGCACTTTTCCCGGTTCATATTGTTGCCCGCTCATTAATTGACCGTTTTGCCAAATCTCCACATATAGATCATTCTGAACTGCCCGAGTAGAAACAGTATTGACATTTTCTGTTTGAACAGAAAGATTTTCCAATATTAAAGTTCCTTTGCCTTCTGAAATATCAAAGGCTTCATCCTTTTTGGAACTTGCCCAAAGGATGAGAGTTAATAGAATATAAACGATATGTTTCATTCTTCTTTATCTTTATTTGTCATAAACAAGGGAAATATCATCAATATAAAGCTCGCTACCATAATGTTCATCAGCTCCATTCCCCCTAACTTTAGCTTTTACAACATTAGTATGTTTAGATCCAGATTTCAATGTTAAAGTCAACTTAGTAGCAACTACATTCTCTACCATATAATTAATTGGTATTTCATATAATTGATATTCAGTCTTACTAACAACATTTGTAGCCTCATATAAAATAACATCTTGATCTTCATTTTCTATTTTTAGTTCTATTACCCCTACATCATCTCCTTCTGGAATATAACGATAATAAAATTTCACTTTTGTTGGACGTACTTGAAAATCTCCAGAATAAGACAGTATCCCTATTGTATGAGTTCCCGTAATAGAACCATTCATACCTAGAAATGAACCTACATTTGTATTTGCTACACCATGCCCTATAGTTCTAATCAAAGCAGCATAATTACCATTATACTTATTTTCAGAACGCTTAACAGCAGATGCAGAGCAAAAGGATTCTCCTCTATAATTTGTGGTTTCCAGATTATTAGTAATCCATTGAAGACTTAAATCTTGAGAAAACGGGAACCACAAATTTTTATGATCACTCTGATCTTCCTCATGCCACTCCTCCATCCCAGAATTCGGCAACTGCACCGGATTCTCTAGCTCCACATCAATAGCATCCGTCATAACCACATCACGATAAACCGCTCTCACTTGATATGATCTATTTTGGGGATGTTCATTGAATAACACTTTCATATCTTGAATGTCTTTCCAAGTATCATCACCTCCGGACTTTTCTTTATACTGATATTTCAACTTAGACTTGATAACCTCCGGATCTCCTGTAGTAACGGTCAGTTCATCAATCGTAAACTCTTTCGTCCAGATATTTCCGGGTTGAACAGATACTGCCATTTCCGGCTTATTACACCTCAACGTATAAACCCGGCTTGGGTTTTCTTGCCCTTTAATCTCCTCACTACTCCAGCGATTATTCGCTCTCACATCTACTTCAATCTTATTTTCTACTGTCGTACCCGCATCTGTTCGCAACTTAGCGACAATGGAAGTCAAATCTAAAGAGGCTTTATCTACACCAATCTCAGGCAATACAATGCCTAACACATTTTCCATTTCCGCTTTATCTGCCGGAACAGATAAAAGATAGTCCTTATCATTCAAGCTTGAAAATTGCGGATCACCAAAAGTAAATTTCAGCTTCAAGTCTTGCAGTGCTGAAGCCGTATTTAAATTCAATATTGCCGTTTTAGTCTCTGTCTCAGCAAAGGAAAGTATATTATTCTCAAATCCTTCCGCCTCAACTTTCGGCTTAGGCAACCAATCCATCGGGATATCGCTCGTTATTGTCTCCTTTTTAATTTCAACTTTAGCGACATCCAACAATAAATCATCCGATAACTTCAATGTCAGTTTAACATGATGTCCGGCTTTCAATACCGAAGGCAAATCCTTATGTTTTAACTCCTCGGAAAAATCCTTACCGCTCACCTTTGTTCCCTCAAAATAAAAGGCAACCTGTTTCTCTGCTTGAAAATAGGCACTTTTCTTACTATCAGAAGTCAATTTACAAGAGGACTTCCCAACAACTACTTTCACCCAATAAGAAGAGAAGATTTTCTTCAACTCCGTATCAGTGGGGAAAGAGGCAGAAGCCAACGCATTGGCCACCTTGCAACTCAAGGTAATTTTCTTCTGCTCGCCCTCCTTAATCACCACATTAGTAGTGTCGCCTAAATAATAGGGCGCATCCAACGCTAAAACCGGATTATCTCCATAGGAAGCAGATATCGTATAAGTACCGGCCGAAGCAGGTATCGTCTGGCTGGTATAATTACCATCAAACAACGGAGAGGAATCCCCGTTCTTCACGACCTTAAGCTTAAACTGATCCGCTAGTGGCTTTCCCAATTCCGCTGGCGTACTTTTCGTCTCAATGGCAACACCCATATCCTGCAAGGATACCTGAAAGCCGGCGGTTTTATCCATTATTTCTTCCTCCTGACAGGCCATCATGAGAAATAATGAGAATATACAACAACAAAATTTATCAATCTGCTTCATCATATTATTTAGTCGTATATAAGTTCGAAATCATCTACATATAACACACTACCGTCTCCCCCGGTAAAATAATCGCCATACTTGCTGGCACTTGCCACGATGATAAGGTGCATATCGCCGGGCTTTTCCTGCGTCTTATACTCTAGATTAATGGTAAACTCCTTCCATGCCCCATTCGTAGATACACATTCCTTTACAGGAACCTCTCCATAAGCAATGATATTATTATCCCCCTTGAAATCAATAAAGGTATCAGTATCGGTATTATCTACCGTATATTGCTTTTTAGCCAAGGCGATATAGATAGAGCAAACATCCATATCTCCTTTTGAAAGCGTCCCCGCAGGCTGATTATCTCCTATATGAGTTACCGCAACCGGAGCGTATTGGAAAAAGCCATGCAATGCGAACGGGCGCGAAGCGAACGACCTTCCGAATTTGATCTTCGCACCATTCATTCCAACCAAACTGCCAAAAGATCCGGTATACAGGCTCGCAGCGGCAAATTTCACCTTAAACTGCGATTTCAACTCGGCAGATTTTCCACCCGGCGTATGCACAACCGTTGAATTTCCTTGAGTCGGGTTGATATTGACCACAGCCCCCAATCCAGTTGTCGTACCCGGATTGCTCGTATCCCAAAATGAATGACCCGCCTCACCGGCATACCATGTTTTCCCATCTTGATGCCACAGATCGAAATTACCATTATATAATGGTGTGGCAGTCTCTGTCGTGAAGGTAGACTCGCCCAACACGCTTCCCGAGGCATCCACCAGTCGGCATTGATAAGCCGTGGCGGGCTGCAATCCCTCGATCTTCGCAGAAACCTTCGAACCGTTTGCCTTCGCGGAAACCATGTTCCAAGAAGTCTCTCCCTGTTTCACATACTCAAACGAACAATTAGCCTCCGTTGCTTTCCCCTCCACAAACGCATACTTGCTCCATGTATTCACGGAAAGATCTCCGGCTGAAGGCTGCGAGCCTCCCTCCTCATCGGTCAGACGGACATATACCGTCCATATTGTCCCCTTATTGGGCTCGCTCCAGGGATACTGAACCAAAAACTTCTGTGGAGAGGTGAAATCTTTCACGGTAGTAGGATTTGGCGTCACCTCGCCATAGGCTCCACCCAAAGCCAAAGAGGTTATAGAGATATTCTTCAGATTCTCTCCTTTCCCTACATAAATAATCACTCGATTATCCAGTTCGTCAATAGAATAGTCTATCATACCCTTGGCCTCGACCTTCCGGTCTATGATTTGCTTCACCTTTACTTGCCATACATAATCTTGATAGGTTTTTATAGTAAAATTGACCGGTTTGGTAAAATCGACCCTCGTATTGGATGACATAGGAATACTATCCAATGAGGCGAATCCGGCAAACGGGAATTTATTAGGATTAGCACAGAGAGTCGAATCAACCAAAACCTGCGCATTCCTTGGATTCACCACCAAACGAGTAAGTTTCAATCTAGAAATATCAGCAGAATCGTTTACATACAGTAATATGGTCTTTGCCGAAGCATCAATTAATGCCGCATCATCCGAAGAGCCTTCAGCCGGACGCTGTCCCTCCACACGAATGTCCGTGATACCCGCATTGACGATCGGATAGGGTATATCATTCTCTATCGCACAGGAAACCAGCACGAAGAAAACAAAAAGGCAAAAGCGACAGGTCACTTTATATATATCATTGATTATTCGCATATCCAATTACAAATAGAAAGTCATACCTATGTTAATGGAAAAAAGATTGATCTTGAAATTACCGGACGATGTACGGCTCGAACCCTGCTCCACTTGGTTGGTTGTCTGATCGATCCACTTGAAATCGAAACCCATCACACCGACCGACACCTCCACGGCGCTCCAATCGGTGATAAAGGCAGCCAGTCCGGGGGCGAAACCAATCTGTAGGTTCTGTACCTTCTGGTAAGTACCATCATAATTAGCCCCCGAGCCTGTGGAATTCTTGCCCGTACCGTAGCCATAGGTCACACGAGCCTCGTTGAAGAGACCGAATATCTTGCTCTTCCCTATCGGGATATAGGTGCGCAGGAAACCGGATGTCTCATATTTATGCTCCAGATAATAGAGGTCCTTGAACGAGATGGTAATGTCGCCCAAATTGGCATCCACATTCCCTAGATCCAAATAGTTCCTACGGTAAGCGAAGCGAACACCGGCCGAGATATTATCCCGGAAGAAATAGCCCACGTACGGACTTATCGCAAAATTATAGCCATTCCCTTCCAAATCCTTTATAACAAGAAAGTTCAAGTTACTCTCGTCATGCTCGGAATACGATACGGCACCTCCGGCCATCCATGTTCCTTTCGGGATGAACACAGCCTCCTGTACCTCTCGGTCGATGCGCTTGATGGTGCGTTTACCGCGTTGTGCATTTACGGTACCGGTCACTATTGCTAATAACAGCAATAAGGTAAATAGTTTTCTACTCATTCAAATAATTCGCTCTATTGTTATTGCCATTTTCTAGTTCTATCCTTTATATTGCCACAAAGATATTTAAAATCTACTTAGCAAGGAAGATATCCTTACTTGCCAAATAGATTTATAGTAAAAACTTATTGTTCCCTACATAGACTTTCAGCCTATGGTTTATTTCCACATTGTAGGCTCGTCATCGTAAATGAGTGAAAAATCATCGAGATACATTATGCTGCCATCGCCTCCGGTGAAATAGTCGCCATACTTGCTGGACGAGCAGACCACAATGATATGGGTCGGTTTCTCCGTCAGATTCTTATATTTCAAGAGGATATTGAACTCCTTCCATTGTCCGTTGGTACTTACGCATTCCGACACAGGCACCTCACCATAGGCGATAATGTTCGCATCATTCTCAAAATCGATCGCAGTTTCTGCCATTTTGGTATTATCTATAGTATATTGCTTTTTAGACATCGCTATATAAATAGAACAAACATCAGGATCTCCTTTTTCAACAACTGCGTCAGCCGGAAGATTATCCCCTACATGAGTTACATTTACCGGAGCGTATTGGAACCAGCCCTTTAATGCTGTTGGACGAGAAGCGAACGGCTGACCAAAATTGATCTTAGCACCATTCATACCAACCAGCCCACCAAAAGATCCGGTATACAGGCTCGCCGCTGCGAATTTCACCTTAAACTGGGATTTCAACTCCGCAGATTTTCCGCCCGATGTATGCACAACCGCTGAACTACCTTGGGTAGGATTGATATTCACTATGGCTCCCAACCCCGTTGTCGTACCCGGGTTACTCGTATCCCAGAATGATTTACCGGATTCCCCAGCATACCATGTCTTTCCATTCTGATACCATAAATCAAAATTAGCATTATATAATGCGATAGCCGCCTCCGTAGTAAACTCTACGATTTCGCTTGCCACCTCTTCCGTATCCTTATAGATAAAACGGTATTGATATTTTGTTGCAGGAGTCAAGCCCGTAATCCTTACCGAATAGGTATCGTTTTCACCTACGGTCAGATACGCAACCGGAGTCCAAGCCTCGTCTGTTGCCAGTTTATATTCCATCGCCAACTTGCTTTGATCCAAGACACCTGCCTTTGAAAGCACCTTCCCCTCCAAGTAAGCAAATGAACTCCAAGCGTTCGCCGCACTTGCCGATAGAGTTGTCTTAGCGGTCAGAGGCACACCTATGGTGAAATTATAGGTCTTGATTGTTCCGTCCAAAGTAATATCAATACTGGTAGAACCATTTGGCGAGTCAGCCACTTTATACATCAAGCGAACATTATCTCGAGCTTTTACCGCACGAACGGTATCTTTCTTAGAATGTAGTGTACCCTTTTGATTCGTTACGCTCGTTGAGATAATCAACGACTTCTCGGGAACTGGGAAATAGGCCTTTGCTGTCTCATTCTTACCTAACTCAAAGGTAAGGCGGGTTCCAGTTTGGTCTGCCGAATCAGCCACAACAATGGTCGCAGACTTAAAGCTTTTCTTGAACAGCTCGTCAAATTCAACAGTCACCAAGACATTCGCCAATGTACAGATAACTTCGGCCGTCACATCCTTTCCTGCCATAACCTCTACCTCAGCTGATCCCACATAATAGGGCTTATCAAACTCGGCAGCTTTACCATCGAAGCCATTTGAAGAGGCTTTCACCACGTATTTACCCGTAGGCAAGGAAAATCGCTCTCCATCCCACGCCGTATAGTCATCCGTTTCCTTAACAACACCTCCTTGATCATTCAAGATTTGTACCGCCAACTGTTTGGGATTATAAACAACCTCCTCACTTCCCGCTTTGGTGGCTGTGGAATTATTGGTCGTTATATCCATACTTAAATAACCGGTATTTTTCATGGATGTATCATCCTCGGCCTGGCAAGCGACCAAACCTAATACCAACACAAAAAATAAAAGTGTATATATTGTCTTCATATTATTCAGCCACTTTTACACTTAATTTATCTTTTACGACTTTACCATCATTATCTTCCACCGTAATATTAAATACGTGTCCTTCTGGATCTGTTGTAACACCTCCACCAGTACTTGGATCTAGCAACAAACTAAAAAAGGCATGTACCGGAAATTCATAGCTCTTTTCTCCACCAACAGGTAAAGTTACACCCATTGACGTCAACGTCTCTCCTAAAGCTTCATTTCCTATCAATTTAAACTCTTCACCAAATAGATCTTTAACTATTGACGCAAAAAGCTCATTTCCTCCCTTTATCGCGACAGTGATATTTTTCAAGCCGGCAGGAGTTGATATAATAACATTTGCATTTTTTTGTTCATCAGCGGGCAACGTATAAAGAGCTTGCGGTATCGTGATTGTCGGATCATCACCCGTCACCGGTGGTGTCGGAGGTTCAGGATTCTCTTCGCCACTATCACCTTCCACTTCTATATCAATATTCTCATTTGTCTCTTGGTTAAAACCGTTAACCGTGATGGTGATACCGGTTTTATTGAGATCCACTTCTTTTCCGGGAGCCAACGAGATCGCCAAACCATCTCCTCCTACAAAATAGGGGCTGTCGCTTTCTACAAAATCAGCACTTTCCTTCTTCGTTAATGTCTGATTTATAATAACTTCTTCACTCGTTTCCTTCACTATAGCTGTTCCCGACACATAAATCTTATCTGTCTCAGCAGCCATTTTCCAATAAATCGGAGTTGGGTTTGGATTTTCTTGCGTATAAATATCTGAATGACCGCACTTGTCATCCACCGTAATAGACCATTTGCTATAATAGTTTATAAACTCGGAGGTAAAATCCATCGCAATTTTGACATTCTGGATCTTACATTTCACCGTAGCGGTTTTTTCCACACTAGGCATTATCTCTGCTTTTTCTACACCTCCATAATAAGGATCGTACATCTTTTCGGCAAACTCTCCCGGCGAATGCGCCTCTATCTCATAATTTCCTTTCGGCAACTCAATCACACCATTCGCATTTTCTTCTTTAAACTTAGCAAACGACTCATAGTTTTTAGTAAGATCAAAATCCATCGCCTTGATCACGAGCGGAAAATCTTCTTTCTGATCAGTTGCTCCTTTCGTTGCTAAAGAAGCAGAGGAACCTGCGCTCACGTCAAGTGTCAAATAGCCAGTTTCCTTTGGGATCTCTTTCCCGAAAATCTCCTCTTTCATCTCACACGACATCAAGCCGGAAAACAAAACCGTGCTCAACATCCATATATTGATCGCTTTCATATTCTAATCTCTTATTATTACTGTTATATATATTTATACCCAATCCCCCGGAATAACGATATCTACCGGATGATCAACCGTAGTCTCCTCAATTGTAATCGAAATTCCTAAATTGCCATTGTTGACTACTGGTTTCAAAGTAAGTTTCAAAGCATCCGCTGGACTTAACGTATAGGTCTTAACCGTCCCTTCTGCTTTTACATTCTCTTTCTTAGTCAAGCTTACCGTAACCTGGACCTTTTCCTGATTACCTACCTTAAAATACATCGGACCGACTGTCGCCTTTGCCCAAACAAAAGAAGAGGGTTTCTGCGCCTCTGTCTCAATCTTCAAGGAATAGTCGGAGAAATACTCATCCATCTTCGGATCGAACACAACATTAATTCGAGCTGAGCTGGGCTTACATATTACAGGAGCTGTCACCTCCTTTCCCTCCTTCACTTCAAAAGCAGCTTCGCCAGAAAAATACAACACATCGGAAGAAACCGGTTTATCTTCACCCGTAAAGGCTTTCAACACATAGTTACCAACATTCAAAGAATATTTCTCTTCCAAATTCTTATACAAATCATTAATAATAAGATTCTCCTCTTGCCCGGATTTAAACACTTGCACAGTATAATTGTTCACATCCTTATACTCACTCTCATCCACGGCTTTTGTTTGAAAACCGACCTCCGGTGCCAGATCTATTTTCACGAAACCTTTGCCCTTCGGAATATCCAAATTATCCACTTCAGAGCTACAGCTACCCAACATCAAACAACAGCCCAGTAAGCAGGCCATTCCCATAGATGTAAAATTCTTTTTCCTCATATAAATGCTTTTTTCAATTACTTCAATTCGTATAGATCCATTCGATCCCAATTCGGATGCAAAAGAATATATTTCACAAAGATCCTACAAGGTCTATTTGTCTTATTACCTATTCCTTTTTTTAGATTCCATACCTCACCCCTACACATACAGAGCCATTTATAAAGAGTGGCCATGTTCTATTTTTACAACCCATTGTTCCTTTTATTAGAAACCGTGCCTAAACAAAATGCGCTCAGACAAGAGCCGCCCCTAGAGAAAGCAAGATTACAAGATAGTCGCTTCGATGGAAGAAAAAAGGATTTGACAAAATGGCAATTTGTAATCTCAACCTCTTGAGTATCGATTATTTCGGGGCAAAGTACTACTTACTTCCAAATTCATAAGAGAAAATCAGCAATTATTTGAATGATAGCCATATATCAAAAAACGACATTTTGTTCTAGCAAAAATAATTCATCGTAATTCATATTATGGGGAGTGAGAGAGGGAAAAAACAGTCTTACAATAGGGTTATAACAGTATAAGAATGCCTATTCACGACTACTTACACCCCTATTCACGACTACTCACGATGCCCAACGGCAGTATAGGCATTGCCCAATGCTGCCTATTGCATACATATTCGCCGTCTAACGTGTACCGAAAACGTTACTTTTTAACATAAAAGGCCACTTATCTTCCTGATTCTTTCGCTATTTTGATAGGTCAAGGAAATACCCCTGTCACAATATACATCCAAATTCAATCAAAACGAAACAGAAAAGATAATTCTAATGGCAACTACTTCCTTCGACAAGAAACCATACCAGTCCAGCCCAAACACCCAAGCGACTCCGAAAAGCCTCCGGAATACCGCAAGTTTCAGACGCTCGTATAATTTTCCTTCCACAAGACACGGCAAATCTTTAAAAATGCCTATTTTTGTCAAACGTTCCCGATAAGTGAATAATTAAACAAACATGGAAAATGACATTCCCAAAATAGACCTGCCTCAAGATTGGGTGATCGGGAAGCTTTCGATCGAAGATATAGGCCTGCTGAATCTGTATGCGAATTACCCATGCCGATTGAAAGCGGGGATTTTCGTGCTATGCCTAGGAGGAGAGATCGAGGCATCCATCAACTTGACGCAACTCAAGGTAGAACCCGGAAGCTTCATCACCATCATGCCCGGATCAATCCTGCAGATCCATAGGGCAGACGGGGACCTACAGATCTATTTCATGGGATTCTCATCTGATTTCCTCAGCCAAGCGAACTCCAGCAAAGCTGTCATAGACATACATTATATCGTGAAAGACAATCCGGTGTATAAGCTAAAAGAGAAAGCCCAGCCTCTTATGAAAGATTATTTTGAGTTATTACTCAAAACATACGAGTTTTACGCCACGAAAATAAATCGCGGGATTACCAACCATTTGTTTACCGGTATGCTGATGGGGATCAGCAGCATGTATAAAGACCAGACGGAAGACCTGTCAATGCTCTCCAAAGCAGAGCTAATCAGTAAGAATTTCACTCAACTAGTAATGCAAAACTATACCATGCAACGATCCGTTGCATGGTATGCCAAGCGGCTTGGCATCACGCAAGCACACCTAAGTACGATCGTCAAACAAAGTACGGGAAAAACTTGCATAGAGATTATCACCTCGATGGTTATCATGGACGCAAAGGCACAACTAAAATCGACGAACCTTACCATCCACGATATCGCCTATACACTGAATTTCACTAATATGTCCTTCTTCGGAAAGTATTTTAAACGCCATGTAGGTATGAGTCCGCAAGAATACCGCAATTCCTAAACAACCCTAAAAAAGTAAGCTAGCTTACTTTTAAAGCACTTCCAGCCGGATGTCTTTTCCTGAAATCACTGGTTCTTCTTTAATTTAGCTGAAGAGCTAGTTGAACAGTAAAACTCGTTTACCGAACAACATTGGTATACAGCACGTTAAGTCATACACAAAAGACTTCCCAAGTGATTAGTTATTCACTTCCCAAGCCGTAAGCTGACCACTAGGTATAGCCGTCAGTTGTTCACTCGACAAGCCGTCAGTTATTCACTTCAACAGCCATAAATAGCGCGATTTCCAACTAATATAAAGATAGTTTTTTCAGCTTAGTAACTGCACTATTATGGTTAATAGATGTATTCTAAGTGCAATCTCACATTCCCCAATTCTCCCTATCCAAACTCCTATACTGTATCGCCTCCGCCAAATGCCGGACTTCGATATGTTCCGAATTATCCAAGTCGGCTATCGTGCGGGAGACTTTCAGGATACGGTCATAGGCACGGGCGGAGAGGCAGAGACGTTGCATGGCGGTTTTGAGGATGGAGAGGCCGGAAGCGTCGGGAACGGCGTACTGATGGAGTAGCTTGGAGTTCATCTGGGCATTACAATAAATACCCTCATAAGCGGCAAAACGCCTTTCCTGGATCGCACGGGCTTTTATGACCCGCTCACGGATAGCGATACTAGGCTCTGAGGGCTGTTGCTCGGAAATCTTCTCGAAAGGGACAGGGACAATCTCTATCTGGATATCGATACGATCGAGTAATGGGCCGGAAATGCGGTTCATATATTTCTGGACGGCTCCGGGAGAACAGAGACAAGGACGGTCCGGATGGTTGTAGTAGCCGCAGGGACAAGGATTCATGGAGGCCACAAGCATAAAGCCGGCTGGATATTCCACCGTGAAACGGGCACGGGAGATATTGATCACTCGATCTTCCAATGGCTGTCGCATGACTTCCAAGACACTCCTGTTAAATTCCGGCAACTCATCCAAAAAAAGGACACCATTGTGAGCCAAGCTGATCTCTCCCGGCTGCGGGAAAGTGCCACCTCCTACCATGGCGACATTAGAGATCGTATGATGGGGAGAGCGAAAAGGACGTTGTACCATCAAGGAGGTGCCACCTCCTATCTTACCGGCTACGGAATGGATTTTAGTTGTTTCCAAGG
>ULOI01069579.1_pt1 | contig 13197 bp, 12 predicted proteins | sample 1952231 | NCBI WGS metagenome assembly ULOI01 (sample SAMEA4835593, study PRJEB28245) | human gut metagenome | biome: gut microbiome; material: fecal sample | place: Denmark | collected 2008
ACGCCAAGTCGAGAAATTCTCCGGCGTGCCATGCCTTTTCGGCAAGGGCCACCATGTCGGTGGCGAGAGGCACTATGCCGGAGATGAAAAGGGCGTTGGGATGCCTGATTATATCGACGGCCTTGTCGCTGCCTGTCCCGAATATGGCCAGATGGTGCTGGTCGAGGATGTCTGACAGCGAGGTTTCGTCAAGTATCATAGGTGCTGGGGTGACGACCTCGTTAAGAGCGAGGTCGTAGACACCTGTAAACACTTCCATGCGCCGCGCATCGACCATGGGGCAGTAGAGCGTATCGCCTGGCAGTTCGGCTCCTGAAAACATCACGTGCGTCACGAGCAGACGGAGTGTGTCGACACCTATGAGGGGGATGCCGAGGGCGTATGCGAGTCCTTTGGCTTCGCTGAGTCCGATCCTCAGACCTGTGTAGCTGCCAGGTCCCATGGACACGGCCACGGCATCAGGCTTCATGTCGTGGCGGCGCAGATGCTCCATGCAGTCGCTCAGGAATCCGCTAAGGCGGGCGGCGTGGTTGTGGCTCTCCCATTCCTCGAAGTGCTGGAGTATGAAGCCGTCAGATGAAAGTGCTACCGAGCATACGTCGGCCGATGTCTCTATGCTTATGATTGTGGCCATTCGCTTAGAAGCTGTTTAAGACAAATTTATGCTGAAAACTGTTGTGCAAATTTAGGCTTTTCTGCCTTATTTAGCTAATTTTGCTCTTATAAACACATATCAAGCTATGCTCTTATCAATGACAGGATTCGGAGATGCCACAGTGCATGCCCCGGAGAGAAAAATCACGGTAGAGATAAAATCGCTCAACTCCAAGCAGTTTGACATGTCGGCGCGTGTCCCGGCCATCTATCGCGACAAAGAATTGGAGATACGTAACCGCCTCGCGTCGCGACTGATGCGCGGCAAGGTCGATATGGTCATCACTGCCGAAAGCAGCAGGGGTACCGAGGCTCCGCGTCTCAACCTTGATGTGATGCGTGATTATAAGGAGCAGATTACCAATGCCAGCCGTGAACTCGACCTGCCCCTGCCGACTGACTGGTACAGCGTGCTTGTCAGGATGCCTGATATATATGAATGCACCGATGCGGCATCGTCGAAGGTGTCGGAGGTCGAGGCGCAGGCTCTTGCCGATGCAGTCGACGAGGCTGCCGATGCGCTGATAGAATTCCGGATGCAGGAGGGGGCAAGGTTGGAGGAATTTTTCACCAAGCGCATTGAAGCCATTGCTGCCCTGCTGGAGATGGTGCCGCAGTATGAATCGGAGCGCGTCGCCAAGATACGTGCGCGTATAGAGGACGGTCTCGGTCAGCTGCATATGGTGGACTATGACCGTTCGAGGCTTGAGCAGGAGATGATTTTTTATATAGAGAAGCTCGACATCAACGAGGAAAAGCAGCGTCTGTCGCAGCATCTCAGCTACTTCAAGGCTACGATGAATGCAGAGCCGGGGCAGGGCAAGAAGCTCGGATTCATAGCCCAGGAGATGGGCCGCGAAATCAACACGCTCGGGTCGAAGAGCAACCATGCCGACATGCAGAAGCTCGTGGTCAAGATGAAGGACGAACTCGAACAGATTAAAGAGCAGGTACTCAACGTATTGTAAGGCTTACTTATGGCAAATAAAGGAAAAATCATAATTATATCCGCCCCTTCGGGTACTGGCAAGTCCACAATTATCAACAGGATAATTGCCGATACGTCGCTCGACCTGCAATTTTCAATCAGTGCCACGAGCCGAGAGCCGCGTAAAGGCGAAGCCCATGGTGTCAATTACTATTTTTTCACTGAGGACGATTTCCGCAAGGCTGTTGCAGATGGCCGGTTCGTAGAGTGGGAGGAGGTCTATCCGGGTCGCTTCTACGGCACTCTGCGCAGCGAGATAGACCGTATAACATCCGCCGGTCACAATGTCATTATGGATGTGGATGTCAAGGGCGGGGTCAACATCAAGCGGATTATGGGAGCAGATGCTCTGTCGGTGTTCGTGCAGCCGCCGTCAGTCGAGACGTTGCGTCAGCGGCTGGTAGCCCGCGCCACAGACACTCCCGAGCAGATAGAGCAGAGGGTAGCGAAGGCCGAATATGAGATGGCGTTTGCGCCGCAGTTTGACCGCACGGTGGTCAATGACGACCTCCACACTGCCGTGGAAGATGTACGCAAGTTGGTCAAGGATTTCATCAGCGAGTGATTGGCTCGGATTTGATGCTTAGTCGGTGCGGTTATGGATAATCCAGATCAGCAGGTCATAGGAATACTCGGAGGCTCGTTTAATCCGGTGCATATAGGGCATCTGATGCTGGCATCGTATCTGAGCCAGTTTGGTGGGCTTGATGCGGTATGGCTGACGCTGTCGCCGCTCAATCCGCTCAAAGCGGGTTCGACTGAGCTTATACCTGACATCCAGAGGCTGAAAATGCTCCAGATAGCCACTGCTGATGCTGACGGGGTGGGAGTTTGCGACATCGAGTTGTCCATGCCACGTCCGTCATTTACTATAGATACATTGCGTCTGCTGGCCAAGCGGTATCCGCGCCGTAGGTTCAAGCTTATCATTGGCTCGGACAACTGGCGGATATTTGATAAATGGCGCGAACACGAAGCGATATTGGACGAATTCGGTGTGATAGTATATCCCCGGCCAGGCTATGAGATAGATACTCCCATATATGAGAGCCGTGCGGAGTTTGTCAATGCTCCGATGACCAATCTGTCAAGCACATTCGTTCGCCATGCGCTTGCCAAGGGAGGCGACATGAACTTGTTCCTGCCTCCGGGTGTCTACAGTTACATTGTTGCACATGGACTCTATGGAGTCCGTTCCTCTAAATCAGTCCCTTATGTTAGCACCTAATTCATTAGCGTTCATAGCCCTCTGCAATGAATATTGTCAGGCTATAGAACATGCCAGAGAGTCGACACGCGACGAGTTCGTTGCGACCATGCTGCGGCAGATTCCGCGCATATACATATCGGCTTCGGATCTCAAACCCGAAGAGGATATGCTGGGAGATGAAGCTTATATAGATAATGTGCTTGACGAGCAATATTATGACTCGCTGCGCCGTCATATCGAAAACCTTCTGGGTGAGGATGATTCATATCTTGAAGTATTTGAGGAGGATATGAAATACTCCGATACCCCGATAGCGGCAAGCATATCCGAGGATCTTTGCGACATATTCCAAGTGATGTATAATCTGCTCGATGTGGTGCGCGATGCTCCTGATGAGCTTGTACAGGCATCGCTCGTAGCGGCCAAGGAGGACTTCGAGACATACTGGAGCCGTCCCCTGTGCAACGTGTTCCGAGCCCTCAACAACCTGCGCTACTTCGCATAATGTAGGTTCAAGTCGGATTAGGAATGGGGCTGACGAGCGGATGTCAGGTTTTTGGGCGGTGTTTGCGCGAAAATGTGTAACTTTGTAACTCCCTAAGCTGTGGTCTGAGGGAACTGCTACGGTCCGCTATGAGAATCCCGGGTATAAAGCGCATGTACACGTTCATGTTGGAGAGCTTCTTGCCGCTCTTCGTCATGACATTCTTCATCACACTGTTTATAGTGCTGATGCAGTTTCTGTGGCGCTATATCGACGACCTTGTAGGCAAGGGGCTTGGCGTCGACGTGATAGCTGAGTTATTTTTCTACGCAGCTCTGACCATGATTCCGATGGCTTTACCGCTGGCCATACTGCTGGCATCGCTGATGACATTCGGCAATCTCGGAGAGCAGTTTGAACTTACCGCGATGAAAGCTTCGGGGGTGTCGCTGCTGAGAACCATGAAGCCGCTCATCGCGCTCATCATACTGATAGCCATCGGGGCGTTCTTCTTCCAGAACAATGTGCTTCCTATCGCCCAGACCAAGATGTGGACGCTTCTCTACTCCATGAGGCAGAAATCGCCTGAAGTCGAGATACCCGAAGGGGTATTCTATGACCAGATACCGGGCTACAATCTGTTTGTAGAGACGAAAAACGCCGATACCGGCACGCTCTACAATATGATGATATATGACGTGTCGAAAGGTTTTGAAAACTCGTCGATCATACTCGCCGATTCGGGCCGTCTGGCTTTTACGGAAGATCAGAAGCACCTGTTTCTGAAGCTGTGGAACGGCGAATCTTTTGAGAATCTGAAAGAGGCCGCGTCAAACATGCGTAATGTGCCGTATAGGCGGGAATCGTTTACCGACAAGGAGCTGCTTGTCACATTCGATGCCAATTTCAACCGTCTTGACGAGCAGGGTATGCGTAACCAGTATGTCGGCAAAGACCTCAGCGAGCTGCAGGCTACCATCGACAGCGTGGGTGTGAGGGTCGACAGCGTAGGCGCTATATATGCCGGCGAGCTTCGCCGCCAGCCGATAGTCGGGACGAGCGCTTACAAATCGTCATATGACGGCAAGAAGTACACCTACACAATGGATGACGGCTCCGAGAAAGCCGGACGGCTTGTGGATATAGATTCCCTGTTCCGTGCTGCCGGTTCACGCGAGAGGTCATACATCCAGTCGGCGTTGAATATAGCCCGGCGCAATAAGCAGAATTACGAGTTTAAGTCCCTTGCCATGGGCGAGGACCGTGAGACCATCCGCCGCCATGCCATAGAGTTGCAGAAGAAGTTCACGCTGTCGTTTGCCTGTGTAATCTTCTTCTTTATCGGAGCTCCGCTCGGTGCCATCATACGCAAAGGGGGGCTCGGTATGCCGCTTGTCATATCTGTGTTCCTGTTTATTTTTTACTATATCATCGACAATACGGGATATAAGCTGGCGCGTGACGGGCGTTGGGAGGTGTGGGAAGGCATGTGGCTGAGTGCTGCGGTGTTGCTGCCGCTCGGCATATTCTTTACCTACAAGGCTGTCAACGATTCGGCTGTGTTCAATGCCGATGCCTACCGTAATTTCATCCGCAAGCTCCTCGGCAAAGCGGCTTACCGCGTTGTCACGTTTAAGGAGCTGGTCATGGATGAAGTAGACCCACAAAAAGCTGTGGAGATGCTTACACGGCTCAGGGAGGAGGCTGCGCAGGTCATAGCGGCTCATCCGTTGCGGCGATGGTTGCCGCAACGTTATGACCAGACTCTGTTTGACCGGTTGAGCGCCAGTGTTGAGGATGTAGTGGCATATCTTGGCAATTCGCGCGATGTGCTTGTCATCAACAAGCTGATGGATTTCCCGGTGTTCCACACCACCGTTATAGGACGGTTGCGTATGGGGCGAGGGGCGCAGGTGCATGATGCCCGGGCTGTAGTCAAAGTGTGCGACGAACTCCTTGACATGCTCTCACCTGCATCTACTGAACCAACAAAGAATGAAAATAACGATATATCCAACCGATAACCGATAAGTAACTCGCAAAAATTAGCTTGTATATAATTGTGGTGGATTTTCGAGGTGATTTTTAAGTCGAACGATGGAGTTTAGCGAGCTAAACGACTGAGTGAGAGTTGGAAATCAGCCGAAAAGACGAACAAGGAGATACAAGCCCGCAGGGTTACTTGAAAAAATAATATATAACTAATTTTTGTGAGTTACTTAACTACGATGAATGAAGATATAAAACTCGACAGCATCGAAGAGGCGATAGCCGACTTCCGTGATGGTAAATTCGTGATTGTGGTCGATGACGAAGACCGCGAAAACGAGGGCGACCTCATCATCGCAGCCGAGAAGGTTACGCCGGAGGCGGTGAACTTCATGGTGACAAATGCCCGTGGTGAGCTTTGCGCACCGCTGACCATATCGCGCTGCCGCCAGCTTAATCTCGACCATCAGGTTGCTGACAATACATCGATGCTCGGCACACCTTTTACTGTCACTGTCGACAAGCTGCCGGGATGTACCACCGGCGTATCTGCCCATGACCGTGCGGCTACCATTAATGCCCTTGCCGACCCCACATCGACGGCTGAAATCTTCGGCCGTCCCGGACATGTGCACCCTCTCTATGCCCAAGACCAGGGGGTGCTGAAGCGTGCCGGCCATACAGAGGCCGCCATAGACCTCGCACGCCTTGCCGGACTGACTCCGGCTGCCGCCTTGATTGAGATTCTTAATCCTGACGGTACGATGGCGCGTCTACCCCAGCTACGCCAGAGGGCCGACGAATGGGGGCTGAAACTCGTGTCGATACGTGACCTGATAGCTTACCGCATCAAAAACGAATCACTCGTGGAGCGTGGTGTGGAGGTGGATCTCCCTACCGAGTACGGCCACTTCCGCCTGATACCTTTCCGCCAGATTGACAACGGTCTGGAGCATGTAGCCCTCATCAAAGGGGACATCACGACACCCGCGCCTGTGCTGCTGCGTGTACATTCGTCATGCGCCACAGGTGACATATTCGCATCAAAGAGATGTGACTGCGGCGAGCAGCTCCACCGCGCTATGCAGATGGTAGAAAAGGAGGGACGGGGCATGATACTGTACCTCAATCAGGAAGGACGAGGCATAGGTCTGATGGAAAAAATCCGCGCTTACAAGCTCCAGGAAGAGGGTATGGATACGGTCGATGCCAATCTGCATCTCGGACATAAAGCCGATGAACGCGACTACGGTGTAGGGGCGCAGATACTCTCCCAGCTCGGAGTCCGTGACATGCGGCTGATTACCAACAATCCTGTCAAACGTACAGGTCTTGAAGGTTTCGGACTCCGTGTGGTCGAGAATGTGCCTATCGAGATAGCTCCCAATGAATATAACCGGGCTTACCTCCACACGAAGCGTGCACGCATGGGGCATGACCTGCACCAGTCGTGAATTAGCAGCTGACGATACAACCGATGACTGAATATTACGATTATCCTAACGATTTCCCCCTTGAACTTGGAGGCTCGCTCTCCAAGCTCAGGATTGCATATAACACTTACGGTACGCTCAATGAGAGGCGTGACAATGTGGTGTGGGTATGCCACGGACTGACAGCCAACAGCGATGTGCAGGACTGGTGGCCCCACACGGTGGAGGAAGGCCGCTTCCTCGACCCTCGCGACCATTTCATCGTCTGTGCCAATTTCCTCGGTTCGCCCTACGGCACTTCTGGTCCCATGCAGGTCGACCCGGCCACAGGCAAGCTCTATCTTGACCAGTTCCCGAAATTTACTATCCGCGACATGGTGCGTGCCCATATGCTTCTTGCCGAGCATCTCGGCATAAGCCGCATCGACACGATGATCGGCGTGTCTGTGGGAGGTTTTCAGGCGTTGGAGTGGGCTGTGATGAAGCCTGAGAGCATTGACAAGATGATACTTATGGCCACTGATGCCATAGCATCGCCCTGGACCATAGCTCTTGACGAGACCATGCGTATGGCCATAGAAGAGGATCCGACATTTGGCGACCCTACACCCGATGCCGGCAAGGCCGGACTTGCCACAGCCCGTGCCATAGCCCTGCTGAGTTACCGTGGTCCGAGCGGCTACAATTTCACCCAGCGTGATGTGGAGGAGCTTCCGGCTGTACACCGCGCATCGAGCTATCAGCGTTATCAGGGTGAGAAGCTGTGCAGGCGTTATGACGTGTACAGCTACTATGCCATCCTCAACAGTTTCGATACCCACGACCTCGGTCGCGGCCGTGGTGGTGTGGATGCTGCGCTTGCTACAATCACGGCTAAGACGCTCGTCGTCGGCATCACCACCGATATAGTATTTCCTCCTTACGAAGTCAAGGAACTCGCGTCCAAGATACCCGGGGCTTCGTATGCCGAGATAGAGAGCCGTTTCGGACATGACGGTTTCCTTGTGGAGCATCAGCAGCTCCATGAAGTGTTTAACCCCTTTATCAATGGTTAGTTAAATGAAAAATATCCGTAATTTCTGTATCATAGCGCATATTGACCATGGCAAGAGCACTCTGGCCGACCGTCTGTTGGAATATACCAAGACTGTCACAGGCAAGGACCTGCAGGCCCAGGTGCTTGACGATATGGATCTTGAGCGTGAGCGCGGTATTACCATTAAGAGCCATGCTATACAGATGGACTATGAGCTTGACGGCGAGAAATATGTGCTCAATCTCATAGACACTCCGGGGCATGTGGACTTCTCTTATGAGGTGTCGCGGAGCATCGCTGCCTGTGAGGGGGCATTGCTTATAGTAGATGCATCGCAGGGCATCCAGGCCCAGACCATATCCAATCTCTATATGGCGATAGATAACGACCTTGAAATCATCCCCATAATCAACAAGATTGACCTTGACAGTGCCAAGCCGGAGGAGGTCGAGGACCAGATTGTGGATTTGCTCGGCTGCGACCGTGATGAGATACTGCGTGCCAGCGGCAAGACGGGCCAGGGTGTGGAAGACATCCTCAAAGCCATCGTAGAGCGTGTCCCGGCACCCAAGGGCGACCCGGATGCTCCGCTGCAGGCGTTGATTTTCGACTCGGTGTTCAATCCGTTCCGTGGTATTATAGCATACTTCAAGATTCTCAACGGTACTATCCGTAAGGACGACTTCGTGAAGTTTGTGGCAACCGGCAAGGAGTACCATGCCGACGAAATCGGAGTGCTCAAACTTGACATGGACCCGCGTAAGGAGCTGAGTGCCGGAAATGTAGGATATATCATCTCAGGCATCAAGACATCACGCGAGGTGAAGGTAGGTGACACCATCACCCATGTAGAGCGTCCCTGTGACAAGGCTATAGAGGGTTTTCAGGAGGTGAAACCTATGGTGTTTGCCGGTGTCTATCCTATTGAAACCGAGGATTTTGAAAATCTCCGTTCATCGCTTGAGAAACTACAGCTCAATGATGCGTCGCTGACATTCCAGCCAGAGTCGTCGGCGGCACTCGGATTCGGTTTCCGCTGCGGTTTCCTCGGACTGCTCCACATGGAGATTATACAGGAACGCCTCGGACGTGAATTTGACATGGATGTCATCACCACCGTCCCCAACGTGTCATATCGCGTATATGACAAGCAGGGCAACATGAAAGAGGTGCATAATCCGTCAGGACTTCCCGACCCGACTCTCATCGACCACATAGAGGAGCCGTATATCCGTGCTACGGTCATCACGGCAGCTGACTTCATTGGGCCGATTATGACGCTGTGCCTCGGCAAGCGCGGCGAGTTGGTCAAGCAGGAATACATATCAGGCAACCGCATGGAGATAGTGTTTGACATGCCCCTTGGTGAGATTGTGATAGATTTCTATGATAAGCTCAAGAGCATATCCAAGGGTTATGCATCGTTTGACTATCATCTGCATGACTTCCGCGAGTCTAAGCTCGTCAAACTTGACATACTCCTCAACGGCGAGAGCGTCGACGCGCTTTCCACACTCACCCATGCCGACAATGCTGTGACATTCGGTCGTCGCATGTGCGAGAAACTTAAAGAGCTGATACCCCGCCAGCAGTTCGATATAGCCATTCAGGCTGCCATCGGTGCGAAAATCATAGCCCGCGAGACCATCAAGGCCGTGCGTAAGGATGTGACCGCCAAGTGCTACGGCGGCGACATCTCACGTAAGCGCAAACTGCTGGAGAAGCAGAAGAAAGGCAAGAAGCGCATGAAGCAGATCGGCTCCGTCGAAGTGCCCCAGAAAGCCTTCCTCGCCGTCCTCAAACTCGACTAAGATGTATATAAAAAGCAATGGATCGTCATTTGGCGGTCCATTGCTCGTTATAGTGTATTCCTATGACATTAAAGTATGGGTGAGATTAATTACTCGTATTTAGAAATAATGTCTTCAATGTCTTTTTTAAGCTGGGGAATATGTCGTTTTACCAATCCCCATAGAAATTCATTCTCTACTTTCTCATAGGAGTGAATCACACGATTGCGTGTCTGCACTATCGCTCTTGCGTTGGGCAAACTGAAATCCGGTTCTCTTTTAAGTATTCGGTTTATGGCTTCGCCCATTATCTCTATAGAACGTTCAACGGCGCGAATCATCAGGCGGTCGTTGGCAAATACATCAAAACGATTGGAATAATTGGTGAAGAATTGCTCAACATCCTCACATGCCAACCGCACATCTTCAAGGTATTTCAGAATGTTATCATCCATAAATCACTTGCTTTGTACGGTTTACATTATTGATGAAGTATTTGTTCCTCAAACCACTGCCTACCACTAAATCTACTTTCCTATTCAATAGAGACTCTAATGAGTCCTGCAAATCAAAGAAATTGCTTACATAATCCTCCTTTTCGTGGTCGAATGGTTCAAAATCGACCAGTAGGTCCACATCACTATTCTCATTGAATCTATCCGTCAGGATAGAGCCAAATACGGCAAGCGACTTCACTTTGTGCAGCCGGCAGAGTTCTATAATGCGTTGGAGGTTAAGCTCAATCAGTTTCATAAACGTCTGTTTCCAAATGCAAAAATAGCAAAATTCCGTATAGGGTAACGCTCTGATATTGAAAATCGTTTGAAAATAATTTGTGAAATTTTGTTACAAATTCCACATTTTAGGATTCTATATTTCAGAGATGGATGGCGAATCTCCTATTAATTCGCCGTCCTCAAACTCGACTAACAATAAAGCAAGATAAAGCAAGGGTCGTCAAAACACCCGATTTGAAAAATTTATCCCCGCTACAGATAGTTGTAACGGGGATATTTTTGTGATTTGAGAGTTTTGACACCCTTTTGCAGTATCGTAGATTCCGTTTTTGATGGTTGCCGTGGAAAGGTACGTAAAGGATGCAGAGGAATATATAGAATATTATAAGACAACAAGAGGACGTTACAAACTTTATGCACTGTTTAGATTGAAAACAGCGTGTAAACACAATCGGTTTCATCCCTTTGTATATATGAGGAAACCCTCTCTACGACCATACTCCTTGGTGTGTGAAAAATTTTGCACATGTGGTCTCTCGTTTTAACTCGCCTTTTTGATGGTGTTGAAAATCGGAGAGTGTCTCAGGGGATGGCGAGGCGGAGGGCTTCGGTGGCTATTTCGGCTTGGGCGGCGGTGAGAGGGGGGAGCGGCGATAGTGTGCGCTGGGTCGCCATCATGGATGTCCGCGGTGTGACGAGGGCCTGCATTGCGGCTCGCGAGCCCTGCATCGGGGTTGACATCAGCGGACGGGCGATATGGTCGGCGATGGTGTCGACCCAGCCGTAGCCGAGGCGTATCATTGGCGTGTTGACTATGCCCGGGTCGGCACAGTTGACCCGGATGCCGCGATAACTTACGCGCTCGGCAAGCAGTGTCGCTGCCCATGTTAGTATCTGCTTGCTCCGGCCGTAGTTGTTAAACCGTTGGGCGAAGTTTGTGGCATAGGTGGCTTTGGCGACAAAGTCGCGGCGCAGCAGCGGAAAGCGGCGCATCAACGAGGAGGTCATCACCACAGCAGCTCCTTGACGCAGTTTGGGTAGCAGCGTCAGTGTGAACGCGAGGGTGGAGATGCAGTTGACTTGCAGTGACATCTCGAAGCCGTCAGGACTCAGTTCGGTGTGGTCGATTTGCATCACTCCGGCATTGTTGATGACGGCGGTGATGTCGTGTCCCATAGCCCCGATTTCTGCAGCCGCCTTGCGGGCTTGCCACGCAGTAGTGAGGTCGAGCCGCGCCGGGATGATTAGGCTTGGCGAGTCGGGGTATATCACATCAAGGTTATGGATGTATGGGCGCATACGCTCAGGTTGGCGGCATGCCGCTATGATGACAGGTTGACCGGCGCGGTAGAGGCGTTCGGTTATGGCGAGTCCCATGTCGCCCGTGGCTCCTGTCACTACCACGGCTCCGTTGGTCGGTTGGTATGGAATATCAATCATTTTATTCGGTCGAGTAGTTTTGTCTTTATTAAATGTCGTGCGCTTATAGGTAGCATCGCCACGAGTGGGATGGCTATGCGGTTGAGCAATCCGTTGATATACTGTGATTTGCGGCGCATACAGCGACTCAAGGCATTACGCACGAATTTCTCCGGGGTGGCAAGCGCACCGACGCGGACTCCGAGGCGTTGCAGATTGCGTGGCAGTCCGAACAGGTCGGTAGCTATGCCTCCGGGGCAGGCTACCGTTACCGTCACGCCGCTGCCGCACAGTTCCACATTGAGAGCTCGTGAAAACACCCTGATGTAGGCTTTGGTGGCTGCGTACAGAGCTATGCCCGGCATTGGCATCCAGCATGACATCGACGACATGTTGAGGATGCAGCCTCCGCCCGTTTGTACCATCCGTGCCGCCATCAGTCGTGACAAGTGGGTCACGACTCGCATGTGCAGGTCTATGTAAGTGTTGATGCGCTCACGGCTTAGGTCGTTGACAGCCTTGAAGTCGAAGATACCGGCATTGTTTATCAGCAGGTCGGGAGTGAGTGATGCCGCATCAAGGTGTTGCATAATCTTGTGGGGTGCATCAGGCTCTGTAAGGTCAAGGCGCAACGTGTGTATATCCACATCGACAGCCGACAGGACGCAGTCGTTGCGGTCGATGAGCAGCAGCGAGCAGCCGTCGGCAGCCAGAGTCTCTGCAAAACAGCGTCCTATGCCCGATGCCGCCCCGGTGATGACGGCAAGTCGCCACGGATATGTCCGTTTGGATGTCATACTGATGGATAACGGCGTTTAAGACGGTCGAGTTCTCGGATGAGCGGTTTGGGTATGTCGTCGGCGCAGTGGTGACACGCCATTTCTTGTGAATACATCCGCGCTATGCAGTAATTCACGTGGTCGCACCCTGCCGTTTCCTCTCCTGCTGCCATACGGTTGACGAAGTCGGGACGGCGCAGCAGGGCGCGTCCCATCTGCACAAATTCAAACCCTTCGTCAAGGACTTTCTCGATGCTTGAGCGTGTGCTGCATCCTCCCACGTAGACCAGCGGCAGCTTCAGCTCCTTGCGAAACAGACGTGCGTCGTCGAGGAAATATGTCTCAGTATATGGTACGGTCGGCACCATCATCTTGCCGAACCACCTTACTCCCCAGCGCAGCCACCATGGATGCATGTAGTGGCTCATGGAACGGATGGGCATCGGTCCGCGCATGACATACATCGGGGCTTTGCTGACGAAGCCTCCTGACAGCACCAATGCGTCAGCTCCGAGCTGCTCCAATTCGCGGGCTATCACCAACGCTTCATCTATCTCGATGCCCCCTTTGAAGCCGTCGCGCATGTTGGTCTTGACGAGTATGCCGATTTTGCCGTCGGCTGCACGAGCCACCTCTTTCATGCACATACGCATAAACCTCATGCGGCGGTCGAGCGAG
>ULOI01024472.1_pt1 | contig 13001 bp, 10 predicted proteins | sample 1952231 | NCBI WGS metagenome assembly ULOI01 (sample SAMEA4835593, study PRJEB28245) | human gut metagenome | biome: gut microbiome; material: fecal sample | place: Denmark | collected 2008
ATCAAATCTTTTTTGCGCTTATTGCCGATGCCTTCAATATCTTTAAGCGTTTCATGGAACATATTTTTGGCACGTTTTTGGCGGTGCGTGCCAATTGCAAAACGGTGCGCTTCATCGCGCAGGCGTTGAATCAGATGTTGTAAATTGCTTTTTTCGTCCAAGTTAATCGGCCTCGTCGGTGCCGTGCTTAAATAAAGCGTTTCTTTGCCTGCGTTGCGTTTTTCACCCTTTGCAACAGACATTAACGCAATGCCTTTCACACCTAACTCGTCGAAAATTTCCATAACGGATGAGAGTTGCCCTTTGCCCCCGTCGATAATCATTGCAGAGGGCAAATCGTTTTCTTTCATACCCCTTGTCAGGCGCCTTGTCAGAACTTCCCGCATCATGCCGAAATCATCGTTTGTTTGGGCGCGGGTGCCGTCAATATTATACCGCCGGTACCAATTTTTTTGAAAACCGTCCATATTGGCGGCAATCATCGCGCCGACGGCCGAAGCACCTTGGATATGGCTGTTGTCATAAACTTCAACTTTGTCCAATGTTACAAGCCCCAACAATTCGCGCAATTCGTTCCATGTTTGCTCTTTCGTTTCTTCGTCGGATACTTGTTGCTTAAAGGTTTGGGCGGCGTTAATCAAAGCTTGCTGCATCAATTTTTTGCGCAAGCTTTTAAACGGGCCGGATGAAACGGCAATTTTATAGCCGGCCTTTTGCGATAAAGCTTCGGCCAATCCGTCTTCAATTTTATGGGACACGTAAATATGTTTCGGTGCCGGAATTGTATCATAAAATTGCAAAATGAATGAGGATAAAAAGCCCGCCTCGTCTTCGTCGTCGGTGTTTTCGAGCATATAAAAAACATTACCTGACGCTTTGTCCGAACGGTAAAAGAAAATTTGAATGCATGCCTTTGCCCCTTCGCGATATAAAGCGATGATATCCGATTCGCCAAGTGACCCTTGTGCATCAGTTGATTGGATTTGGTTTAAAAATTGAATTTTATCCCGCACGGCCGCCGCTTCTTCATAGCGCATTTGGGCAGCCAATTCGTTCATTTGCTGCAATAAAATGTCTTGGAATTTTGTTTTTTCGCCGCGCAAAAAAGCTTTGGTTTGGGCGACGCGTTCCATATAACCTTCTTTGGATATCATATCGCAACACGGTCCCGTACACCGCCCGATTTGATACAGCAGGCACGGGCGCGTACGGTTGGCATAATAGGTGTTCGGACACGTGCGCAATCCGAAAACTTTTTGAATTTCGGTGATGGTTTTATTCACCGCCAAACCGGAAGCAAACGGGCCATAATAATCGCCCTTAATATTTTTATGTCCACGGTATTTTTGCAAACGCGGCGGAAAATCCGATGTAATTAAAATGAACGGGAACGATTTGTCGTCTTTCAGCAAAACATTATAATAAGGGCGATATTGTTTGATTAAATCATTTTCCAAAATTAACGCTTCAGTTTCGCCGGGTGTTTCAATCACAATCAAATCGGCGACTTGTTCAACCATTTGGCGAATGCGAATCGATAATTTATCCAAGTGAGTGTAATTGGTCAGGCGTTTTTTAAGGTTCTTCGCCTTGCCGACATACAGTACATTGCCGCCGGCCGAAATCATGCGGTAAACACCCGCACGGCCGGATATGCGCTTAATCTTATCTTTCAGGACATCAACGCCGACTGGAATTTTTTTGCTCATAATCAACATTTTATTTGTATTTTGAAAAAAAATCAAGTAAACTCCACATAAATTGCAATTAAATGCGGTTTTTTCAAGGTTTTGAAAATGCCGTAAAAGGAGATTATATGTCGCGCATTCTTTCTGTGCTGATAATATGTGTTATGGCGTTTTGTGCATTTGCGGCAAATGCCACGACATGTACTCTTGTCGCCGATACGAAAAGCGGCCTTATCTTATCTTCACGCAATGCCAATGTTCAAAAATACCCGGCTTCTCTGACGAAAGTCATGACGCTTTATTTAACATTTGAAGCCATTGACAACGGCTTGCTTAAAATGGATGACAAATTGCCGATTTCATTGCATGCCGCGCGCCAACCCAAATCCAAGTTGTATTTAAAGGCGGGCGAAACGATTACCGTTAAAGATGCCATTTTGGCCTTGATTATCAAATCGGCCAATGATGCCGCTGTGGTGTTGGCCGAAGCGTTGGCACCGTCGGAAGAAGAATTTGCCAAGATGATGACGGCAACCGCCCAAGAACTCGGCATGAAAAATACAACATTTAAAAATGCGTCCGGATTGCACCATCCCGACCAAAAAACAACGGCGGGCGATATGGCTATTTTAACGATAGCGATGATTAACCATCACCCCGAACATTATAAATTGTTTTCGCGCAAATCATTTTATTACAAAGGAAAGATTATCGGGAACCACAACCCGATTGTGCAAAGTTATAAGGGGGCCGAAGGGCTTAAAACCGGTTTTATTTCGGCGGTTGGTTACAACATTATTTCAACGGCGCGGCGTGGTGACAACCGTTTGGTGTCGGTCGTTATCGGATATAACACGCCTAAAGCGCGCGACCGTCAGGCGGTTAATTCGCTCAATAAAGGTTTCAAACTGATTACGAAGCAAAAAACAATCGCCAGCAAGGCGGGCAAGGATTTGAAAGAAAGCCCGCTGACCAAGACAGCCGTTGTGAAAAAACCTAACAAAGATTTGTATTTAACGACAATGCAAAAAAGTTTGGTTGAAGCCAAGCAAGTCGTGTTGGCGTCTAAGCATACGGATGACAGGTTGTTGGGTGTCGGATATTTGGACATTAACGATGTGAATGTCACGGTGCAAGGTGATACCGACAATACTTGGGCGATACAAGTGGGGGCTTTCGAATCGGAGAAGTTGGCTTTGCAAACGGCGCAACAGGCAGCCTATTTATTAAGGGCGCGGGATAAAACCATTAAAACGCCGCCGACGGGGACAAATTTGTACCGTTCGCGCATTTTCGGATTTGAATCGAAACAAGAGGCGAATTTGGCCTGCAAAAAATTGCGCGATAAAAAAATGCAATGCTTGCCGATTGCGCCGATTTCGTGATTTCTCTTAAGGTTTGTAAATAATCGTTCGAATGTTTCCATTATATGGTCGCATTTTTAGAAATTTTGGCCTCTTATGCTTTCGTGCTTTCTTAAAGTAAAAATTCTTTATTAGAATAATTAATAGGAGGCTCATTTTGAATTCATATTTTCCTGAGCAAATATAAAGCATGTCCATGTAACGTGAGTGCACAAAAAAAATGAAAAACATAAAGTAATAATTCAAAAAATTACTTGCAAGATGACTACATATACGTGTATAATTCACCCATGCTAAATTATAAGTGGTTTTTTGTTTTCATTTTATTGAGTGGTTTGCTGTTTATGGCAGCAGGCGTAAAGGCGCAATCGCCCTCACTTTATACGAAAGACGGTTCATGCCGTTATTATTATTTTACTCCCAAAAACACGCAAAGCTGGTATATCACTGCCACTGATGGCCTATGTGATGACGGTGTCGTTGACGGGCAGGGCGCCGTGACGGTTTATAATGCTTTTTCCCAACCGATTGAACAAATCTATGGCTTTTTTAATGAAGGATTTTGGACGGGGGATATGCCTCTATCGGCACCCGTTTTATACCAAACGGTTGAGCCCGACAGCACGCAAAAAGTTTATTTCCAAATCCCCAATGACACCTATTATAATTTCCAACTTATTGGTCAAATGAGCTCGCAAAAACAAAAAGACGGTACCTATGAAGCTTTCAAATTTTGCGGCCCGTTCCGTATTTTATTGCAAACCGAAGAATCAGATTTGTTTACCGATGATAAAAAGTTGATTGAAATTGTTGATGGGCTTGTTAAAAAAACACGCGAATATTGTCCGGCCGAAGAAACGCTTTATTTTTATGCTTCCAGACTGGAACGGCCGAATTTGGATGATATTTTCTTTTTTGCTGAAGTTGATTTGCGTGCTGCCCGCATTACGATTAAACGCAATGTGCCGCCTGAAAAAAATCCGAGTGATTCGTTGGCATCGGGCATGCCGACCCAACCCAATGAAGACCTTGGCGTAACTCAAAATTATTCGGACGGTTATGGCCACGGTTTTGATACAAATTTTGCAGATAACCTATCGGGCGCGCCTGCTCAAAATGCAGCGTCTTATAACATGAACAATACGAACAATATGGCTCACACGGCAAATATGCAGAGTGCCGCGCAAAGTAGGGGACAAACGCATTCAGACACCTATCCTCGCAACGGTATTTCCGAAGAATCGCAGACTTTTATTGATTTGCGCAATAACTCCCCTAAATTTGCTCGGTCAAATCATACGACACAAGCACCCAATCGGAGCAGAGGGGAGAAAAAACAAAATAAATCCGAGCAACCGACAAAGGACAAAAAACTAACAAGTTCGGCTGATAAAAACGCTTTGGCTGGCCTTTCCGAAAAAAACAATGTGGACAAACAGCAATTGAATGTCAAAAATGAACAAGAAATTGATAAAGTGCCTCATTTATTGTTAAGCAGCAAAATCATGCGCAAACCGGTTGCGGGAACTGCCGTTGTTTATATTTCAGATGTTATGGAGGATTCAGGGCGTTCAAACAAACCCAATCCGTTGAAGTTGGAAGGACAAAATTTAAGTATCGGATGGGCCGTGATATCGGGTGATTTTGAATATCAATCGACTTCAAGCAGCGGCAAATTAAGAGGAAAAGTTTTGGTAAAATCCGCGTTGCCTTGTCAAAGCAAAATGTGTAAGGATATAAAATAAATGAGGAAAAACAACGCCGTATATCTTATTTTTACAGGCTTGCTGGTTGCCTTTGTTTTATTATTCTTTTGGCGACAAACCTATCAAAAAACATTGATGGATGAAACAAGCCGCTATGTGGATTTGATGCCGTCTGTAATTGGTTATCGGTCGGTCGGGCTCAGTATGGGTGGGGGTGCGTTGTTGTTCTATAAACCTGAGCTGAAAGAACTTCCGTTTGAATGTAAGATTGATAAAATGAGCCTGCGTTTGGAAGGCAACGATATTAAAATCGGCCTTATCGGCGTTTCTTTTAATGTCAGCGACGCTTTGCAAGCCACAAAAGGAGATAAGATTGCAACATCGCTTAAAAATTATACGCCTTACGTCAGCATTTGGAAAAAACCTTTGGAATCTTTGGCGTTGGCGGGGGTCGAAAATGTTAAACTCAATGCCCATTTTACGGTAGTGAATAAAGGTTTATCCCGTCAAATTATCGGTGAAGCATCAGATAAAAAACTGGGAAAAGTCATTTTCGATTTCAGTATACCCAACGAACCCGGTACGTTATCGGTTGCTGCCTTGACCGAAAAGCCTATTATTTATGGTGTTTTTTCATGGGAAGATGTATCGCTGATTGAACCCTATCGTGCTTATGCCAAATCCATCGGTTATGATGCGCCGATTAATGCTTTGACAAACGTCGTTGTCAAATAATTCGAAATATATTTTAAAAGGGCGCTGTTTTATTTCGGTTTTGAATAATCAAGCCGATTTAATGTTCATGTCAAAATTTAAAGAAAAACCTCTTAATTTTAAACGATATTTAAATCCATTTTTATAAATCTTTGCTGCATGATTCACATTTTAACAAAAAATGGTTTGATAAAAAACTTAACTGTTTGCCTTATATTTCAATTGTACAGCGGACTTGTTGTATTTTTTTGTTAAAATATGCAAAAATTATGGATACTAATTCGATAAGGCAACTTGTAAATCGTTTTTGAAAATAGCCTAAAGAATAAATGTTTGCAATAAAAACAAACAACCCACTAAGCTCAACATTGACAAAATACAAGTAATGTAATCAATAACCGTATTACGTATGGTCGAAGTTACCGAATAAAAAGACGCTTTTTCAATTGCCACCCAGATAATCAATCTAAAGCTTAAAACAATTAACAGCGCAATCAAATACACTTGGTTGCTGGTCAAAAAAGAAGATAAAGGTTGGCTTTCGGATTGCGTCATATAGAGCCATAGCCCCATTGCTAAGCCCAAAACAACCGAAAATCTGAAAGAAACGAAAGCTTTAAAAAATGAACTGACTGACATTTTGGCTCCTATCTGCGGCGTCGGCGCACAACTTTGCGCTTTTCAGAGGTTGAAGATTGTGTAGCTTGTGATATGTTAACATCTTTTAAGGGAGATTCCAAATTTTTCATATCAGAATTTTGAACCTCAATCCGCACGCGGTTTGCCCGCTCGCGTTCGGATAAAGACATGTTGTTGTATAAACGGTCCCTTTCTTTGATAGCTGCTTCCATTTGTTGGTCGGCCGCCAATGAAAACCATGCATAGGCGCGGAATTTATCACGGGGTATTCCATCGCCGTTAGCGTAAATAACACCCAAATTATATTGAGCCGGCGCATAGTTTCGGGCGGCGGCATATCTATAAAAATCAATGGCTTTGTCCACATCCGTTGTCGTACCCAGACCGTTTTGGTACATGCGTGCCAAGACGTCATAAGAGGCAATATCGCCCGCCTTGGCCGCCGTTGCATATTGTTCAAAGGCTTTGATAGGGTCAGCGTATTCTTTATTATTTAAATAAATATCACCTAAATATGTTGCAACAACAGGTTGGTCTTGCGGGGAAACTTTTAAAAAGTAATCCATCGCCCGTTTAATATTTTTTTCGACGCCGTCACCTTTATAATAAGCAACGCCCAAATTCAATAAGGCCGAAGAGTTGCCATGCGCGGCGGCTTGTTGATATAGCGAGATGGCCTTTTTCTTGTCTTGGCGCACGCCGTCACCCTCGAAATACATGTAAGCCATTAAAGATTGAGCCAAATCATAATTTTGTTTGATGGATTTTTCGAGGTATGAAACGGCTTTTTTTGCATCCTTTTGAACGCCGTACCCATGTAAATACAAATATCCCAAATAATATTGAGCACGATAATCGCCTTCTTCTGCCAGTGGTAAAAATTCGGCGAAAGCTTGCGTATAGCGTTGTTCGTTAAAAGCATTTTCGGCTTCTTGATAGCCGGCGGCGGTATTGAGAGAAAATAAAGCAACAAAGCACAACACAAATATTTTTTTCATGGCAACTCCTTAAAATATATAGCTAACTATAGCATACTTTGAAAAAAATCCAAATGTTTTTTATAAAAAAATCGGGAAGACTGTTAATCTTCCCGATAAGTTAGGTCTTGATAAAACCTATTCGTAGAATAAGACTTCCGTACGACGGTTTTCGGCTCTGCCTTCAGCCGTTGCATTGCTTGCAATCGGGTTTGAAGCGCCGTAACCGTGAGTAACGATACGGGCCGGGTTGATGCCTTGGCTGACCAAGTAAGCTTTAACGGCATCGGCGCGGCGTCTAGACAATTCCATATTGTAGGAAGCGGAACCGACGCTGTCCGTGTAACCGTTAATGCGGATTTTTTCGTTCGGTGCAGCTTTTAATCTGGCAACGATTTGATCCAAACCATCTTTGCTGGCAGGTGTTAAAGTCGCGGAATCAAAAGCAAAAGTTGACGTAGCGCTTAAGACCACTTTTTCTTTTACAACGATATCACAGTCTACAACGTTGTCGCATTTGCGGCAATTACCGGCACAACCGGCGAGCAATGCAGTAGATAATACCAAGATTGCGAGTTGTTTTTTCATATTTGTCTCCTCCTTAAATAATGAAATACACTATTCATATGGATAGCAAATTATAAATTGCAAGAAAAAAACGATAAAAGTAAGTGCAAATGAAACAATATTCTTTATTTTTTCATAAAGTTTGGGCATTTTTTATAACAGATGTAGTGATTTGGCATACTTTTGTTTTATCGGTTTTGTACCCGTTTTTAATTTCGCGGCATTTGAATAAAATAAGCGAAAAAATAAAATGCCAGGTTAAATCAAATTTTGTTTAAGATTTAAACGTATATTAATTTTCATATCAGGCGACTATTGAACTTTAGTCGGTGAAACACCATATCACGCATGCAAATATAAAAAAGGGGGAATATATGATAAAATCAACATTGACTGTATCCGCGATAATATTTTTCGGATTACCTGCGTTGGCCGTTACGGTTACGGGCAATGCAGATGCGATTATAAAAAGAGCTTTAACGGCCACTCAAAATACACATATTAATTTTGGAATTATTCAAGCTCCGACAACGGGCGGCACGGTTACGATATCGCCCGCCGGCGTCGTCAGTACTGCGGCAACGGGGTTTACTTTTTCAGGCACGCCGACCGCTGGTAATTTTACGATAACCGGTGATGCAAGCACGCCGCTGTCGGTTTCGTTTACCAACGGAACGCTTTCCGGGCCCGGAACGGCTATGGCCATCCAGAATTTCACGACGACACCGGCAACGGGCAGCATTACGACAAATACTTCAGGGTCAGTTTCGATTAATGTCGGCGCCGATTTAATTGTCGGGACGAACCAAACCAGCGGTACATATGCAGGGACATACCAATTGACCGTGAGCTATTAATGAATAAATGGTTGCCAAAGGTAATTTTGGGCGTATTGTTATTAAGTTCTTGCACCGTTTCGGCATCAACGATGACAACTACCCAAAATATGTTTTTCGGCACTTGGATTCCGACAGCCACTTCAGGGAATATATCGCTGACGACAAGCGGAACCACAACCCAAAACGGTGTGTCGGCCGCGCCGAGTGGAAGTGCCGCTTATCAAGCTATATTAAGGTTTTCAAGTACCGGAACGTTGGGAGCCGTGCTGGATGTAATTACCTTAACGCCGCTCAGTTCATCCGTTACGTTGTCAAATGGCAGCGGCGGAACGGTTACGGTCGGTAATTTTACGCCGCAGACCGGATTGGGAGTAACTTTGTTGAATCCGAGTGTCAATATTCCGATGGGGGGACGGTTAACATTTTCCGGAACGCCGTCGGGAACATATACGGGGTCGCTTCAAGTTCAAGGCAGCGGGTTGTTGAGCGGCACCGCGACGGCAACTGTACCTATCAGTGTCGTTTTTTGGCAAACATTGGTTGTTACGCAACAAACGCGTTTAAATTTCGGCGCGGTTGAAGTGATATCCGGGGCAGGTACCGTTCGGATTGTCCCTCAAACGGGAATACGTACGGTTGTCAGCGGGGCAGGCAATATTAATTTGGTGAGTTCTCCAACACCGACGGCCGGCAGCTTTTTAGTTAAAGGGCAACCGAATGCGGCGGTGACGGTAACGTTGCCTACCACAGCAACAATAACGGGCAGTAACGGCGGAACAATGACGGTTAATAATTTTACGAAATTTCCTACAACAACAACTTTGGATGCGACGGGAAATTTAACTTTAAATGTCGGTGCCGATTTAACGGTTGGCGCCAATCAAACGGCCGGCACATATACGGGTACTTATACGGTAACGGTTAATTATTAAAGGGATAAATAATGAAAAAGATATTTATTTTATGTTGCATGTGTGTTTTTTTGATGACTAAGACGGCTTGGGCCGATTTATCGGTTTCCCCGTTTTATGTCGTGTTTGATGCCGATTCTCATAAAAGGACGGCATCCGTGCGTTTTACGAATAACAGCGCCGAAGAAAAACGATACCGTATTAAGTTGATAAATTATCGCCAGATGCCTGACGGCAGATACGAAGAAATCACCAAAGCGTTGAAAGGCAATCCGTTTGCCGCTCCGTATATTAATTATGCGCCGCATGAAGCAACTTTAAAACCAAGGCAGTCACAAACCATCCGTTTGCAACGCAAACCCATGGCGGCGGCCGCTGATGGAGAATATGTTTCTCATTTGCTGATTCAAGAAATGCCACATGCCTTTCACATTGATAGAAAAACTCAATCCAATGAATTGAAAATTGACATTAGGGCTCTGTACGGCGTTACTATTCCGATTATTATCGATAAAGGGGAATTAACCGATAAAGGTTGGTTGGAAAGTGTTAAATTGTTGCCCGGTTCAGATGAGCTATTGGTATCGGTTGGCCGCAGCGGGACAAAATCTTTTTGGGGCAATATAATCGTGTTGGACAAATATAAAGAAATCGGGCGCGTAAATGAATTGAAGATTTTTTTAACAACCGACAAACGGTCAATCAGAATTCCACTGACTCAAAAGCCGGGAGCTAACGTGAAAGTTATTTTAGAAGATGCACGAACAAACAAGATTATTTCCGAAAAAACAATTTAGGGTCGTATGGAAATTAATCCTGCTGTTTTTATGTTTAAGTTGTCCGATTATAACGTTTGCCGAAGAATTATATGTTGAACCGATAGTTCAAAATGCGGTTTTTGATGATTGGATTCCTGTTTTATCGGAACATAATACATATTATATCCGTATGGAAGATTTGGCTCGGATTTTAAAAATCAAAACAGATACGCAAAATGGTTTGAAAGGATCCTTTGCCAATCATGATTTTGACATACATATCGCACAAGTATCGCCGCAAGATTATCAAAAAATTAAAGGCGCCTATTATTTTTCTTTGCCCTTTTATGAAAAATTGCTGGATATTAAAATGGTTGTCAATGTGTATGAAATGCAGTTGGATATTTCGGCAGAGCGGGAATTGCCGATTACAACGGCAAGGCTTCTTAAAAAAAGGCAAGAATCCTTTGTGCCGATGCCCCAACTTGATACATTCCGAAATTACGAATTTGACAATCGGTTTTGGAGTGTGCCGGTTGTTGATTTAAGCTTTCAAAAAGGGTTTTCTTTTCGAGATTACAACGGCGCCCATGAACAAAAGTTTAATTCAACCTATTATCAGGCGGATTTTGGTTTTTTAGCCGGCGGTTTTGATGCATACGGTTCGATTTTCGGCGATAATTACAATGCACATTATAATCCGCGCTCTCGCCTGACAATCAGTCGGACATTTTTGGATGAACCCAAAAATGCGTTAAATCTTACAACATTTGAAGCGGGAGACGTTACCGGTTTTAACAGTACTCTTTTTAACAACAGTGTCAGCGGGCGAGGGGCATATGCCAGTTCGTTTAAAGATTTGGTTTTGTCCGCCGACAAAACGATTGATATCAATGGCCCTTTAAGTGACGGTTGGCAAGTTGAGCTGTATCAAAATAACCAACTTATCGGGTTTCGTCAAAGCTCGATTGGCGGACGGTACCAGTTTGCCAATGTACCCGTCAGCTATGGTTTAAATACGTTTAAGTTGGTTTTTTACGGCCCTTACGGTGAAATTTTAACCGAAGAGCGAAATTATTATTCCGGTACATCGCCCGTTAAAACGGGAGAGTTCGGATATGTTTTAAATGCTTATCAAAGGGACCGGTATTTGTTTGAAGGCAGCGAACCATATGTTTCAAGTTCGGATAAAACCACATTGGATTTTACCGGTTATTACGGGCTAAACGATAATTGGACGCTTATCGGCGGCATGAGTCAAACGCCGGATATTGTAACGGATGAATCGCGCGGTTTTTTAACGGCCGGCGCCCAAACGGTTTTATCAGGCGCTTCCATCCAATATAATTTATTGTATGGCCTTTCTAATAATGCCATCGGGCATCATGTGGATGTCCAGGGCAATATTTATATCGGTGACGTATTTGCGCGGTATGATTATTATGGACAATTAAGAACACCTGTATCCTATTATAACGGGCAATATTTGAAGAACATAGCCGAAGCCCGCCTGACGGGGTATATTCCATGGGGCGGGTTGCCTTATTATCTGTCTTATTTAAACGGGAATTATTCAGACAGCGGCGATAAGTTGCAAGAAATCCATGCACGCCTTTCGCCCAGTTTTTGGCGCTATTATAATGTTTCGTTGGAAAACGTTTGGTACAAAGATTCATACGATAAATATGACGATGCCGTTTTATTGTTGCAGGCACAATATGAACGGTTGGGATTGCATTCTCAAGTCAGGTACCGCGTTTGGCCGGACTCTTATTTGGCTTCGTTAAATCAACAGGTAGATTATCGTTGGTCCAAGTACACCTATTTTCAAGCGAATTGGGATCATGATTGCCGTTCCAACTATAGTTTCAATAAAGATTTGGATACATTTTCAATAAGTGCAGGGCGATTGTTCCCGATTGGCGGGTTGACATTGACCTTAAGCGTGGATTCCGACCGAAATGCAAGTGTTTTGCTGGGCTATAACATCAGTTTTGGCAAAGTGCCCGGCGATTTAAGGGCCTTTACCAATGCTCAAAACAAAATGTCCCAACGCGCGGCGGTGCATGCCCGCGTTACGGATGAAGCCGGAAACGGCATTGAAGGCGTTCATGTAAATGTCAGCGGTCAGCAGGAACCTTTAATCACGGATAAAAAAGGAGAATTTTTAGTGGCGGATATGGAACCATATGCCAAAACGGTTGTGACGGTTAATCAAGACAGCATTGAAGATGTATCTTTGACACCCGTTGACGAGCAAAAAAAGATTGTATTGCGCCCCGGAACAGTTATGCCGTTAGAGCTAAAGTTTGTACATCGGGGCGGGTTTGAAGGGTGGATAAATGCCGAAGATGCTGCGGCGTATCGTTTAACGCTTTATGATGGCAAAGGGGAAAAAGTAATGGTTAAAACGGCAGAATCAGACGGTTCCTTTATTTTTGACGATTTAATTTTCGGCACTTATAAGTTGGTGGTTTCAAATGAAAGCGGGCAAACGGTTTTAAGCGATGAAGTCAAGGTTGACAAAGCATTTGAAACCCTTAAAAAACCGATTGTTGTCGCTGACAATGCCAACAATTAATACCCGAAAATTTTGTTTGATAATATTTCATATTTTTTAAAGTGAACAGTGCTATGCTAAGGCTTAATAAATATGTTTGACGAATGCTTGCTGCAAAGAAAGTTCATGGATATTTAAAAAAATGCTTGACAGGAGGAGAAAAATGATGTATATTTTTATTCACTTATCGCGGGGTAGAGCAGTCCGGTAGCTTGCCAGGCTCATAACCTGGAGGTCGTGAGGTTCAAATCCCACCCCCGCAACCAATAAAATAAAAA
>ULOI01061412.1_pt1 | contig 12986 bp, 7 predicted proteins | sample 1952231 | NCBI WGS metagenome assembly ULOI01 (sample SAMEA4835593, study PRJEB28245) | human gut metagenome | biome: gut microbiome; material: fecal sample | place: Denmark | collected 2008
TTGAAAAAGGAGTTGGAAGCGGTGCGCGAGTTGCGTTTTATTTTCACTTCACCTGCCTTTAACAAGGAAACGGCGAAGAAACAGCAACGCGAGTTCTACATCCCCAAGCTGAACCGCGAGCGTAACCTCTACGGCTCTGAATTTGAGATACGTCTACGCAATCAGCTATCTCAAAAGGCCATCGCCCGTGAGTGCGCCGAGTGGATTCGCCGCAAGGTGCGTTTCAAAAGCAATGTATCGGGCGGAGTGATGAACGGATTTATGAATGTGGTTGACGGCAAGGGAAACGATTTTACTTACTTTCCGTTCAACGAGTTCACCACTACCGAACTTGGTATTGAGCGGGGCAACAATCTCTGTCCGGGCGTCATGCGCTTGCCGTCACCATACGCCGAGCAGTATATCAGGAATTTTGACGAGCTGTGGTGTGACAAAGACCGCTTTCAGGACGTGACCGATGCTGTAATTGAGAATATCGAGACCGTTTACCGCGAGAATGCGCCTGAGTTCATCTACTTCGTCACGCTTTACAATATTTTCCATGAGTTTCTGGAAGACATCAGCGAAGACGTACTGCCCAACGAGGCAACAGGCTTCAAGAACAGTGAAATATGGGGAAAACTCTACAACTTCCAGCGCGACGCAGTCCTTGCCATCATCAACAAACTGGAGAAATACAACGGTTGCATCCTTGCCGACAGCGTGGGCTTGGGCAAGACGTTTACGGCACTGGCAGTCATCAAGTATTATGAGAACCGCAACAAGTCGGTGCTGGTGCTTTGCCCGAAGAAACTCAACGACAACTGGATAACCTACCGCAGCAACTACGTGAACAACCCCATCGCCCGTGACCGCCTGCGTTACGACATCCTATTTCATACCGACCTGTCGCGTGACACGGGCAAGACCAACGGCCTCGACCTCTCTCACATCAACTGGGGCAACTACGACCTTGTGGTCATCGACGAGAGCCACAACTTCCGTAACGGCGGCAAAGTGACGACCGACGAGGACGACAATCCGAAGGAGAACCGTTACCTGCGGCTGATGAACCGAGTGATGCGGCAAGGCGTAAGAACCAAGGTACTGATGCTTTCGGCCACACCCGTGAACAACCGTTTCAACGACCTGAAGAACCAGTTGCAACTTGCCTATGAGGGAGATGCGTCGAACATTGACGGACTGCTCGGCATCAAGAACAGCATAGATGACATATTCCGTCAGGCGCAGACGGTCTATAACCGTTGGAGCAAGCTCCCTGCCGAGGAGCGCACCACCAAGGCGTTGCAGGACGCATTGAGCTTCGATTTCTTTGAGGTACTCGATGCCGTCACCATAGCACGCAGCCGCAAGCACATTGAGATGTATTACGACACGGCAGACATTGGCAGATTTCCTAATCGTTTGCCTCCCTTGTCGCGCCGCCCCAAGCTGACCGACTTGGACAATGCCGTAACCTATAACGAGATATACGGACTGATACAGAAGCTCAACCTTGCCATCTATACGCCCTCAGACTTCATCCTGCCGTCAAAGCGTTACAAGTATATGACTGGTAAGGAAAGCGACAAGGACTTTTATGCCGGACTGTCGATGTCGGGGCGCGAGCGTGGCATACGCCGCCTGATGTGCATCAACCTGCTGAAACGTCTGGAGAGTTCGGTGGCTTCGTTCCGCCTTACCGTGGAGCGTGTGAGGGAACAGGTAAACGGTGTATTGGAGAAAATCGGCAAGGCAGATTTAAGCAATGCGACGGTGGATGGTGATTTGACACCCGACGGCTTGGATATGGACGACAGCGAGAGCGACGTGTTCATCGGCAACAAGAAAGGAAAGGTCTGCCTTGTAGACATGGACTATATTTCTTGGAGCGGATATTTGGAGAAAGACTTGAAGACGCTCGGCCTGCTGTTGGAAAAGATTTCAGCCATCACTCCGGCACACGACGGCAAGCTCGCCCAACTGAAAGCCGACTTGCAGGAGAAGTTTACGCACCCCATAAACGGCAATAACAAGAAGGTCATCATCTTCACAGCCTTTTCTGACACGGCGGTTTATCTATATGATAACCTCGCGGCCTACATCAAGGAGCAATTCAATCTGGACATCGCCCTCGTGACGGGCGACGTGGAAGCACGCACTACGCTGAAGCTGAAGGCAAGGCAGAAACTCGACTTCAACACCGTGCTCACCCTCTTCTCGCCAATCAGCAAGGAGAAAGCAGCCATCTTCCCCGACACCGACGGTGAGATTGACGTGCTCATCGCCACCGACTGCATCAGCGAGGGTCAGAACTTGCAGGACTGCGACTATCTGGTCAACTTCGACATCCACTGGAATCCGGTGCGCATCATCCAGCGTTTCGGGCGCATCGACCGCATCGGTTCGCGCAACGCCGTCATCCAGATGGTGAACTATTGGCCGGACGTGTCACTCGACGAGTACATCAACCTGAAAGCCCGTGTGGAGGCGCGAATGAAAGTGTCGGTGCTTACCGCCACTGGCGACGACAATCCATTGACCACAGAGGAACAGAACGACCTCGACTACCGCAAGGAGCAGTTGCAACGCCTGCAACACGAGGTGATAGACCTTGAGGACATGAACACGGGCGTGTCAATCATGGACTTGGGGCTTAACGAATTCCGCCTCGACCTGTTGGCTTACATGAAAGACAATCCCGACGTGGAGCATACGCCCAACGGGCTCCATGCCGTTACCCGCTCGCGGAAGGACACGCCCGAAGGTGTCATCTTCGTGCTGAAGTCACGCAAGGACGCACTGCACCTTGATGTGAAGAACCGCCTGCACCCGTTTTACATGGTTTACATCGGCATGGACGGCGGTGTGGTAATCAACCATCTTTCGCCGAAAGACTTGCTCGACCGCTTCCGCTCGTTGTGCAAGGGCAAGGCGGAGCCGGACAAGGACCTGTGCCACATATTCAATAAGGAAACGCGCGACGGCGCGGACATGAGCCGTTACTCAAAACTGCTAAACCAAGCGGTGGAAAGCATCGTACAGACCAAGGAAGTGAGTGACATGGAGAGCTTCCTCATAGGGGCACAGACGACGCTGTTCACCGGGCGCAAGGCCGAGCCTGACGACTTCGAGCTGATAGATTTCCTTGTAGTAAGAAAGGAGGACGGCGTATGTTAGGACTGCCAACGGAGACCGAAGTAAACCGCCAACTGCCCAAGACGCTTGTCTATAAACAGTTCGACCTGACCGCGCAGCAACGCGACCGCTTCGATGTGGACATCAGCCGCATGGCCATCGTAAACGTGGTTTCACCTGACACTGTTCCGGGGCTTGCAAATGGTGAAAGCGTCAAGGCTTTTTACGTGCTTGCAGTTTCGTTGAAGCGCAAGGATTACGACGCGAAGAACATCATGATGCTTGCCAAACTTATTCCGCAACATCTTCTTTTCGCCTTGCAGTATGAGGATGAAATACAGCTTGCCATATTCCAAGAAAAGCTGTTCACTTCACCGTGGAACACCATAGCCAACATACAGGCTTTATCTCTGAACGGTTTGAACCTTGATTCCGTATGGGAAAACATCGTTACTAACGTCGGTGGTATTTCTATTCAAGGTGAGAACACGCTAAAGGAACAAATCCAACAAGACGAAGAACGGGCTAAGTTGCAACGGAAGATTGAACTATTGGAAAAACGGTGCAGGCAAGAAAAACAACCGAGGAGAAAAGCTGAATTGTTTGAAGAATTGAGAAAGTTGAAAACAAAAAAAATATAATCATGACAGCTGAAGACATTTTAAGAAAACTGGACGAAATGAAATATCAAGAATATCTACGTCCGGAAAATACTCGTTGGGAAACTTTAAGAGAAAGTTACAAACCCTCTGAAATAAAGACTCTGATTGTAGGTGAAGCGCCACCTAACGGTGGAACAAGATTTTTTTATTATGAAAACGTGCCTGAATATGATAACTTGTTTTTGGCAGTAATGGAAGTTCTTTATCCTACAAAAGCAAGAGCTTATAAAGCATACAGAACAGCTTCTGCAAAGAAAGAGTTACTTGAACAGTTTAAGACTGACGGATTTTACCTTATGGATTTGTACCCTATGCCTCTTGATAAAAAACCAAAAGGGAAAGGGAAAAGTTTTTTTGCCGAAGTTTTTATGCGCAGGTTCAATAAGGAGCAAATCGCCAAAGAATGTATAATCATTTTGCTAAATCCAGCAAAGGTATTGGAATATCCTCTTAAATCGCTTGGATATGAAGTTTTCGTTTTACCATTCCCGTTATATGGAGGCAAGGCTGAGTTTGTTCAACAGTTTAGAGAAATAATGAAAAACAGATGATGGACAAGTTGAAGATGCAGAGCCTTGATGTAACAGGTTCAAACATAAATAAAATAGCAAAGTTGTTTCCACAATGCGTGACGGAGCACAAAGATAAGGATGGTAAGACTGTATTTGGCATTGACTTCGAGAAACTACGCGACGAGCTGTCTGCCAACGTGATTGACGATGGCGAGGAACGATTCCAGTTCACGTGGCCGGACAAGCGGATGCACGCACACTTGACAAACACGCCGACGACAAAGACGTTGCGCCCCTGCCGTGGGGAAAGCGTGGATTTTGACCACACGCAGAATCTTTACATTGAGGGTGACAACCTTGACGTGCTGAAAGTTATTCGTGAAACTTATCTTGGCAAGGTCAAGATGATTTATATTGACCCACCTTATAACACGGGCAACGACTTTGTATATAATGATGATTTTTCACAAAGCATAGACGAGTATCAAGAAAACAGTGGCCAACTTGATGAAGAGGGCAACCGCTTGGTGCAGAACACTGAATCAAACGGACGCTTTCACACGGATTGGCTCAATATGATTTATCCGAGGTTGAAGGTGGCGAAAGATTTACTTTCTGATGAAGGGGTGATATTTATTTCGATTGACGATAACGAAGTGGCAAATCTTAGAAAGGTGTGCGATGAAATATATGGAGAAAGTAATCTTGTTGCACAAATGATATGGGAACAAGGGCGGAAGTCCATGTCTTCTCAAATAGCAGTAAACCATGAATATTGTCTCATATATTGTAAAGACAAAGTTTCCTACATAAGTTATGATAGAGAACACAACAACAATAATTGGAAAGAAAGGAAACAAGGACTTGAAACAATATATAATGAATTTGAAAGACTAAAAAAGCTATATGGTACGGATTATAGGCAAATAGAACGTGAAATACGTTTGTTTTATAAGAATCTCCCTGATGATGAGCCTGCCAAAAGACAGGCTCAATATAAATGCGTTGATGATAAAGGATTGTATTTTCCCGGCGATATAGCTCAAGGAACAGGAAATGGTGGACGTTTTGACATTATTCATCCTATAACTCATAAACCTTGTAAATTACCCAAAGGAGGATGGAGATTTAGTAAAGAAAAGTTACCTATTTTACTAAATGAAAATCGAATACATTTTGGCGAAGATGAAACAAAAGTTCCGTGCCTAAAAAGGTACTTGAAAGAAACCGAATATGAAGTTGCTTCAAGTGTATTTTACCGAGATGGAAGAGGGGCATCAAAACGTTTAGAGAATTTATTTGGCAGTGTTGTTTTTGATTTTCCCAAAGACGAAGGAATAATCAAAAACTTTATATCATTAGCCACTTCATATATGACTAAGTCAAACTCTATTATCCTTGACTTCTTCTCCGGCTCCGCCACTACTGCTCACGCCGTAATGCAACTCAATGCCGAGGATGGCGGAAACCGCAAATTCATCATGGTACAGTTGCCAGAAAAGACCAATGAGAAGAGCGAGGCATACAAAGCAGGATATAAGAACATCTGCGAAATCGGCAAAGAGCGCATCCGCCGCGCAGGAAAGAAAATCAAGGAAGAAAATGCTGACAAGGAGGGCATAGACAAACTTGACACAGGTTTCCGCGTGTTGAAGCTCGACAGCTCGAATATGCAGGATGTGTATTATACGCCCAAAAAGTTTACTGAGCAAAATCTCTTTGCCGACAATGTGAAGCCCGACCGCACGGCGGAAGACCTGCTCTTCCAAGTGATGCTTGACCTCGGCGTGGAGCTTTCCGCATCCATTGAGCAACGGACGATAGACGACAAACAGGTATTCTTCGTAAACGACAATTATCTCGTTGCCTGCTTCGATGAAAACATCGCTGAAAGCACCATCACGGAAATTGCCAAGATGAAACCTTACTACTTCGTAATGCGCGACAGCTCGCTCGCATCGGACAACGTGGCCGACAACTTCGACCAACTGTTTGAAACGTACAGCAAGGACACCATCCGCAAGATTATCTGACAATAACAAATCGTAATGAAATCACGGCTGTTTGATTGCAATGTGAAACGTGGCAAAATGCGATGCAAAAGGTGGCAGATGGCAAGGCAAAAGCTATCCGATTGTGATGTAAAAGATGCCTTTTTACAAATCAAGGCCATGATTGACAAAAAGATGAAGAAATGAAATTTCAATTCAAGATACAACAATACCAGACGGATGTGGTGGAAAATACCGTAAGCGTGTTTGCCGGACAACCGTCGCACGATGCATCGGCCTACCGCCGTGACGTAGGGCGTGGGCGACTGGACTTTGAGGAAAGGGGCTACCGCAACGCGGAGGTGGAACTTGACGCAAGGCAACTGTTGGAAAACATCCGCAAGGTACAACGTGAGAGCAACATTCCTCTGTCGGACAAGTTGGTGGCTACAAACGGTTTGGGCGCGTGCAGCCTCGACATCGAAATGGAGACTGGTACGGGCAAGACCTACGTTTACATCAAGACCATGTTCGAGCTTAACAAGCTCTACGGATGGAGCAAGTTCATCGTGGTAGTGCCGAGTATCGCCATCCGCGAGGGCGTGGCAAAGAGTTTTTCCATGCTTGAAGACCACTTCATGGAATATTACGGACGAAAAGCCCGCTACTTCATATACGATAGCGGAAACCTGAACAGGCTCGACAGCTTTTCAAGTGACGGCGGCATCCACGTGATGATAATCAACACGCAGGCTTTCGCCGCCTCGCTGAAAGAGGAAGGGCGTAACAAGGAGAGCCGCATTATCTATAGCCGACGGGATGAGTTCGGCAGCCGACGCCCGATAGATGTGATAGCTGCTAACCGTCCAATAGTAATCATGGACGAGCCACAGAAGATGGAGGGTGAAGCCACACAAACCGGACTAAAACGTTTTATGCCGCTGTTCGTACTGAACTATTCAGCCACGCACAAGACCAAACACAACACAGTGTATGCCCTTGACGCTTTGGACGCTTACCAGAAGAAGTTAGTGAAGCGAATCCAAGTGAAAGGTTTTGAACTGAAAAACCTGCAAGGCACCAACACTTATCTCTATGTTGACAGCATCATCCTGTCAAAGAAAGAGCCGCCGATGATAAGGATAGAATTGGAGGTGAAGCGCAAGAGCGGTATTATTGTGCGAGAATCGAGGAAGTTGGGTTATACAGATGATCTGTTTGTCGAATCTGGCCTTAACCAATACAAAGGATATGTGATTTCGGACATAAATCCGTTCCGCAACACCGTGACTTTCCTAAACGGCGTGATGCTGCACAAAGGCGAAGTGGCAGGCAATGCACACGACTCCGAGAATGACCCGGAACTCACATTGCAGCGGGTACAAATCCGCGAAACCATCCGCTCGCACTTCGAGAAGGAGCGCGAACTGTTCGGGAAAGGCATCAAGACGCTTTCGTTGTTCTTCATTGACGAGGTGGCGAAGTATAAGAGTTATGACGAGCAAGGCAATGAAGTAAAAGGCGTGTTCCAACGAATTTTCGAGGAAGAATACACAAATCTGTTGAATGAAAACCTATCGCTGTTTGACGATGCTTACCAAGACTACTTGCGCCGCTTCCCTGTGGAGAAAATCCACAACGGCTATTTCTCCATCGACAAGAAGAGCGGGCGCGTCATCGACAGCAAGATTGGAAGGAAAAGCGACCTGTCAGACGACATATCCGCCTACGACCTCATTTTGAAGAACAAGGAACGGTTGCTGAGCTTCGACGAGCCTACGCGGTTTATCTTTTCACATTCAGCACTGCGTGAAGGATGGGATAATCCCAACGTGTTCCAAATATGCACGTTGCGTCACAGTAACTCGGAAGTGAACAAGCGGCAGGAAGTAGGGCGCGGATTGCGTCTGTGCGTTGACAAGGACGGCAACCGCATGGACTACGAAACGCTTGGCGACAGCGTACATGACATCAACAGGCTGACCGTCATAGCCAACGAAAGTTACAGCACCTTTGTGGACGACCTGCAAAAGAAAACACGCGAATCATTGCGTGAGCGTCCGAGATTCGCCACAGTTGATTACTTCAAGGGAAAGACGTTGCTGCTCGCCGATGGCACTAAGCACACCGTCACGGACATGGAGGCAGTATCAATCCAAGCCTATCTTTACAACAACGAATACATTGATGAGCAAGGCATGGTGACGCAACGCTACAAAGACGATTTGCAGGAAAACCGTTTGGTGGCATTACCACATAAGTTAGAGTCGATGGCGCAAGGCATCCATGCACTCGTGCAAAGCACCTTCGACGAGAACATCCTGCTTGATGAGATGATAGAGGACGGTAATCAAACGCAGTCGCCCGAAAACAAGCTGAACGAGAACTTTGCCAAGAAGGAGTTTCAGGAGCTGTGGCACAACATCAATCACAAATACGTCTATACCGTGCATTACGACAGCGACGAACTTGTCAGCAAAGCCGTAGCTGCCATTGACAAGGAATTGTACGTGACGGAACTGAAATACATTATGACCGAAGGCGAGCAACAGGCGGCAGACCAATTCGGTGCTACGCACACCACGACGAAACGGATAGGTAAAGTAAGCACATCAACCGTGAAGTACGACCTTGTGGGCGAGATAGCCAAAGGCGCAACGCTGACACGCCGCACGGTGGTGGCAATCCTGAAAGGCATCAGCCAAGCCAAGCTGTATATGTTCCGCAACAACCCGGAGGAATTTATAAGAAAAACAATCCGCATAATCAAGGAACAGAAAGCTACGATAATTGTGGAACACATCAGTTATAACAAGATAGCGGAAGCCTATGACAGCACCATCTTTACGCAGGAGAAGCACACTCAACCGATAGAGAAGGCATACGCAGCGAAAAGGTGCGTGATGGACTATGTGTTCCCTGACAGCAAGGGTGAGACCGAGTTTGCCAAAAGCCTTGACGATGCGACCGAGGTATGCGTCTATGCCAAGCTGCCCCGTGCTTTTCAAATTCCTACGCCCGTCGGCAACTATGCGCCTGACTGGGCTATTGCTTTCAACAAAGGCACAGTGAAACACATTTTCTTCATTGCCGAGACCAAAGGCTCAATGGGTACAATGGAATTACGTGGCGTGGAGAAAGCCAAGATTGAATGTGCTGAAAAGCTATTCAACAACGTTTCGACCAGTCACGTGCGTTATCATCAAGTAAAGAACTATCAAAATTTGTTGGATGTGATGAAGAGTTTGGAATAGTATAAATGCAAATGTAAGTGCCAATATAAATTATAGTGTGCTTACATTTGCATTACCTTAAAATTGAATTTGTTTATTTCTTCCAAAAACATAAAGTCATTTTTGCATTATCGAAAATCTCCTAATCTAATCGTTCAATATTAGCTCTACACAAAGTGGGCGTTCTAGCTGTTGATTCAACAATGCCCACTATTTTTACATTTGAACTATTCTGGAAAGCATCGTCCACTATTTGGAAATATTGTTCATAGTTAAGTTTTGCCTTAACATTTATACGTTTTCCACCATCACCAATTGTAGCAATTGTCACAGTGATTTCAAACCTATTATCGACTTCTGCATCACCACTAATATTTACAATCTTCCCATAATATGTTTTTTCAACATTTTCTTCTTGTTTTGGAGAATATGTTTCAGCTATTTCTACAACTTTATCAACACATCGGGGCTGGAGTTCTACATTGCTAACTATACTGTTTTCTATATTCGGAATATAGCTATTCCATTCAGCAGAGATTGTAAAATCTGCATCCTTATTTTCTTCATACAAATTGGTTAATGCATTTAGGAAGTTGACACTAACCTTTCCTTCTGCAACCTCGTCTTGAAGTTGAGAACTTCTCGTGATAACAGAATGCTGAATTGCTTGAATATCTCTTAATAACTTAATATTAACTTGTCTGCCTAACGGAAATTTGTGAACATCTGGTTGAAATAGCTCATATTGGTAGTAACCTAACGGACAAACGATATTCAAAATATAGCTCCCGATTTCAGTCTGACCAAAACGATATGTTGCCATCTGCTCTTGAACTTCTTTTACTAAGACCTTCTTATGGTATGTGGCAGGAAATAATATGTCTATACAAGTTGAAGACAATATGTCTTTTATATAATCTATGTTATTACTCATAGAGTTAAATGAAATTGCGCCTAATGATGTTTCATCATCAGCTATGCGCCACTTTAAAATATCACTTGTAGGACTTATAAGCCGATTGAATAATCCCTTTAAAGATGTATGCTCAAAAGAGGCAATCGTGGACAAGGACTCCCTCATCACCTTATAATAGTCGGAAAATATTTTGGATAAAGGAATAATAATAGCATCGTTCTCATCCGGGGTGGAGAATTGCCGAACTTTCCCATCAAACAAAACAGGTAATTCTATCCAATGGTTTAACTTCAAATAATTGCACAAGCTGTCATTATGAAGTTTGTCTATTAATGTATTAATACTGTTCATAATGCCTCCTGTTTTGACACTCGTCGCATGATTTCCCTTAGTGTATCTTTTGTTAGAATATTCTCTGATGGAATTTTAATGCTAATAGTGTTTTGATTAGTTGTATCAGGTCGTCCTTTAAGACTAATCCAATACGCACATTTTGTTATTTTTAGCCAATCTGGAGTTTGTTCAAGCCACATTTCTTCATTTTCATGCATATGGAAAACGATTAGAATCAACGGAATCATTCGATTCTGGTCTATCAGCCATTTATAATTTTTCACCTCTAAAGGATATGTTATTGAGCCATCTTCGTTTTCTACAATTTTAGAATATGAGGATTTAAGTTGGACTTCTACTTTTGGAGAATAAACAATGCTGTCTTCTGCAACTTTCCCTTTACAATCAATCATAACGTCATATCCATCATTGTCATGTCCTCCTCTGGTAACATTATAACCGTTGGCTGCACATAACGCTCTCAGATATGCTTCGCTCATATCTTCCATTTTTAGAGATTGTTGATTCGGCATATATTTATTCCTTTTTATTTTGCAAAAATATAAATTTCTCATCAGCTGAGATGCAATTAGTCCATCAAAATAGAAATTCGTAAAATGATTTAACACTTATAGACTGATAGAATTGAAGAACGATGCATCTTGGGTTAGCCCAAATATAAATGCTTTTTAAGAAAAATCTGCATTTTGTTTGCATTATTAGAATTGAAATAGTATCTTTGCATTATCTGATTGACTTATTGGGAATGAGCAAAATGGCGAACTTCGGTGGTTTCTATACCATTACCTATTCTCTTTTCGCCTAATGATAACTTTCTGATTTACAAGCATATTTTATTTAGTGCAACATTTGTGAAACAGCTGAATATAAATATGTCTCTGACCTGCTCCAGCCGCAGGCTTTCAAATTCCTTATTGTACAAACGGGAAACCTCTTCGATCGTGAGGTATCCCCGGTCCACCTTGTCAAGGTGTAGTTTTTGTTGCTTGAAAGGGTCTGCTGCAACCCATCCGTTGTCTTTTGCCATCTTGTATATGGAGGCAAAGCGGTGGATAAACTTTACTGCAGTATTATTGTTGAGCCGATGTGCCGAGCGTAGCCAAAGGTATAGTTTGTCCAAAAAACGCTTGTTGATATCCTGCAAGGGAAGGTCACTTACCTTGAATTCATCCCGGAGAAACTCCTGCAGACGATTACGGCAAACCTTATATCGGAAGAAGGACTCCTGGCCGTAATCCTGTGTCAGTACAAGTTTTTCGTAATCCTCAATGTATTTATTGCATAACGCAATGAGTGTCATACTGCGCTCGTCCTGGCAGAGTATGGAACTCTTGATCTTACTTGCCGTTATTACCTCGCCGCGATAAATCATATCATTGTACTTGCGTTTGATCGTGGCGTGAAAATCGAACAGGGTGCTGTTGATCACCTGTTCCTCATGAGTTTGTCCCTTAGTCTTGTACTCCAGGGGAAGCCATCGTTCGGGTTCTATGTACATCTTGGTCGAAAAGTGTACCATCTCCCCGTTGACGGTAATGCGTGCTACGATGGGTGCTTTGCCATCAGGACGACATTTGCCCTTCTGAATGACGAAAATCACGCTGAAGGTGTTCTTGCTTGCTTTTTTGTCTGCTTTCATACTCTCTGTTATTTGGTGATACAAAGTTAAATATCAATAATTTACTGAAAGCCAAAGCAGTATAGTCAGAAGTAGTCGTATTTCAGACGTTTGTAGTCGGGTTACGCGCAATGTCTATTGCGGTTACGAACAGGTTACCGCAAGATGTCTATTAGGTGGATATTTGCCTGTTGATAATCAGTTGTTTGCCGTCCTGGAGTAGTCATATTCAGCAAAAAAGGGACGCTGAACGGACAAACAATCAAATAGTTAGATGCGCAACTAAAACAAAATGAGGATGTTACTTGTCGTAACATCCTCGTTGTCTGGCGGAGAGAACGAGATTCGAACTCGTGGTACGGGTTACCCCGTACGTCGGTTTAGCAAACCGGTGGTTTCAGCCACTCACCCATCTCTCCGGGCCGCCTTCCGGGCGTTTCCATCCGAAAGGGTGTGCAAATATAGAATCTTTTTGGGTAAATACAAAGAAATGCGGCCAAAATTTCTATCTTTGCATCATCTCCAAACTCCGAACCGGTGAAATTCCTGCGTTTCATTCTCCTTGCGTGCGCCCTGTGTGCGG
>ULOI01041135.1_pt1 | contig 12877 bp, 12 predicted proteins | sample 1952231 | NCBI WGS metagenome assembly ULOI01 (sample SAMEA4835593, study PRJEB28245) | human gut metagenome | biome: gut microbiome; material: fecal sample | place: Denmark | collected 2008
GAGATATCTGACTCTCTCGTATTGTCATTTCGAGCGAAGTGAGAAATCTTTGTTATTCGCGGCTCATCGGACGATGTTAGAAAGAGCTAAAACAGGAAGCCTGTTATCAAGAAGCCTTCGGGCATCGACCCATATATATTCGCGGCGAAGCCGCCACCTTCATTCCTCATTCCTCATTTGAGCAGAGCTTTCAAACGGAATCCAAGGAACGATCCGCCCCTTGGGCTCACTCTGCATCTGGCAATAAAAAACTCCCGATTTTGTCGGGAGTTTTTTGTTTTATTTATTTTTTTTCCATCGGTGGAAAGGTTGAGATCTGTGCTGTGGTGTAACGGAGCTTTGGCGAAACGATCGCGTAGATCACGTAACTCATAGCGGTGACGAAGGCACCTTCCAGAATGACGGTCCAGCCGCAGCCGTAAACCGCATATACACTGTAGATGCCGCCGATGATAGCAGCGATGTTTGCGATCTTAGCTTTTTCCATCGGTACGCCTTCCGCTTTCTGCAGATCAGAGACAGCACCCATCGCGAGGAGATAAGGGATGAGATTGATCATGACCGCGAGGTTGATCAGGATGTTGAACTGCTTCAGGAGAGTCGGGCTGATGGTAGCGAGCGTCATGCAGAGCTGGATGCCGAAGAGGCAGGCGATCGCTACATAAGGCGAACGGAATTTGTTGACCGTGGAGAGGAAGCGCGGGAAAAGGCCGATGCTGGAGGCTTCACGAGCTACTTCCGATACAGTGAACTGCCATGCGGTCAGAGAGACGAAGCAGGAGCAGACGAGCATGCAGGAAACGATGTGGCCGACAGTGTCGCCAAACATGGAGGCATACGCAAGGCCGAAGGGCGCACCGGAGACCATGAGCTGCTGGTAAGGTACGAGTCCACCGATGATAGCCGTCGAGGTGGTGTAGCAGGCACCGGCGAGAAGTGTCCCGGCGAGGACTGCGATCGGTACGTTCTTTTCCGGATTTTCTACCGTATCAGAATTGGCACAGGCAGTTTCAAGACCAAGGAAAGCCCAGATGATGACAGCAATGGAGTCTTTCATCGCCGCATAGAACGGCATATCGGACGGATTCCAGGCTTCTCTGTAGATGTTTGCATCGAAGAAGAAACCGCCGGCAAAGAGGAGGCCGATGACCGGAATCACGACGCAGATGACACCGAGAGAGGTGAATTTACCAAATTTCTTCGGGCCGACCAGACTGATGGTCGCTGCAAGAAAGAGAGTAGCAATGGTAGCGAGGCAGACTTCGACCGGCGAAAGGTCAAAGCCGAAGACGTATGAGCCGTAGCTGACGACGCCGCTTGCGATAGCAACATTCGCAATGATGAGGGAAATCGTATAGCAGAAGTTAGAGACGAAATTTCCCGATCGGCCAAAGCGATACTCTGCATAGCCGCCCATGCCGCCGACCTTCTTTGTGAACATGCCGCACTTGGCAAACGCATACGCGAGGATGGTCGCGCCGATCGAGGCGAGGATCCAAGCGAAAATAGAAACTGTCCCGACTTCAGCCAGTGTCGCTGGCAGAAGAATAATACCGGAACCCATCATGTTGATGGCTGTGACTGTTGTGAGCTGTACCACTCCCATTTTTTTGCTCTTAGACAAGGTTTGTTCCCTTCTTTCTTAATCCAACTCATGACGATGTCATGATGGGGGAAAAAATGTTGTCCCGGACGTTTCCGGATGATGCAGTCTGAAATCATCAAGGCATGCACGAGCCCCATTTGCTTTCGATAACGGTGAAAGAAACAGGGCATAAAGAAAACCTACCGATCACAGAGTGACCGATTCGCAGCTCAACTGCCGAAACAGGGCGCGTGAATTTTTATTTACTGCAATATACCATAATCGAACCCGTATGACAAGACTTTTTTGAAAAAATTTGATATTTTTTTTCAGAGCAACTCCTATGAACTTTTGAGGACTTCAAAGGAAAAAAGAGAAAAACAGAAGAAAATGGCAGCTATCACGGATTGGCATGGATTGGAATGATAAATCAGAATGTATCATGATTTTTCCTACCAAAATTTCATAAAACCTCAAACTGCCCTTTTTATCGCCCTTCCGGGGGTTTAAGCAGAAATAGGCTTATGAATATTATGCATATTCATGTTGGGAATATGCAATTCTATACGCTTGCATCTGAGGATCTCTTTCTGCAGTTTATCCTCTGAGCGCCTGAAATGGGGTGAAATTGCCCCACAATGCCTCACAGTGACAAAAATGATAAGCTACATGAGAATGGAAGCCTTCTAAGTGAGAATAAATATATTTTATTACCTATGGTAAAGAAGAAATCTATAATACGAAAGGCACGGGCTTTCTTCTTTCTCGCCGCACCCTCCCAGGGACTCTTTTGCATGGATGGGATCCGCTTTGCGCGTTTTGCAATGAACCCGCTGCGTGGGGCTTGGCCATCAGTCCCCGCTTTCCTTGACACTCCCTTTCCTTGACACTCCGTTTATATTTGCTATATACTATTAAATATGACTTTCTATGGGATCCCCCATATAAGGAATAAAATTATTCAGAAAAGAGGCAAATTGTCATGGCAGAAATGCAGCGTACCCTGGTCACCAAAGAAGGCCTTGAAAATATGCAGAAGGAGCTCGACGAACTCCGCAGTGTCAAACGTGCGGAAGTCGCGCAGCGTCTGAAAGAAGCCATTGCCATGGGCGACCTTTCGGAAAACTCCGAATACGATGAAGCGAAGAATGCACAGGCGTTCCTCGAAGGCCGCATCCAGCAGCTTGAACAGCAGATCCGTACAGCACAGGTCATTGAAAAGGGAACGAAGAACCGTGTAGATGTCGGTTCTACCGTCGTTATCGAAGATACGGAAGAGCATGTGCAGGAAACCGTCACCATCGTCGGCTCCACCGAGTCGAATCCTTTCGAGGGACTGATTTCCAATGAATCTCCGGTCGGCCGTGCCCTTGTCGGTGCGAAAGCGGGCGATATCGTCGAAGCGGATGCTCCGACCGCTGTACTGAAGTACAAGGTCATCGAGATCAAAGATAATTAAAATGATTTTTCATCCTGCACAATCCGCCATGATCTGGCGATGCAGGGTTCAGGATTCAAGGTACGGAGACAGGACGGGCTTTTTCAAAAGTGTCCTCTCTCGGTGCACGGGACTCTGGACCCTTTTTGTGCTATTTATAAAATGAGGGTAAAAATGACAGAGAAAATGAATCAGAATAACGGGCCAAAGCTGAATGACCAGATGCTGATCCGTCGTGAAAAGCTGGAGAAGATCCGCGCGCTCGGCGTAGAACCATATGGTCAGAAGTTTGACTACGATTACCATGCATCTGACATCAGACAGCAGGCTGAGGAGCTCGAAAAGAATGAAACTCATGTCCGCCTCGCTGGCCGTATCATGATCCGCCGCGGGCAGGGCAAGACCGCATTCTGTGTCCTGCGTGACCAGAGCGGCGATATCCAGCTCTATTTCAGAAAAGATGAGCTGCCGGAAAATGAATGGGCTCTCTTTAAACTCGTCGATCTCGGTGATATCCTTGGTGTCGAAGGTGTCGTTTTCAAGACCCACACCGGTGAGCTCACTGTTCGCGTCCTGCATTTCACGATGCTGTCCAAGTCGCTGCGTCCACTGCCGGAAAAATGGCATGGTCTCACCGACAAGGAACAGCGCTATCGCCAGAGATACCTTGACCTCATGGTCAATCCGGAAGTCAAAGATACTTTCATCAAGCGTGCGGCTATGATGCGCGCCATTCGACAGTGGTATACGGACCACGGCTTCCTCGAAGTCGAGACCCCGGTCCTCCAGCCGCTGTATGGCGGTGCGAATGCGAAGCCATTCACCACCCATTTCAATGCTCTCGATATGACCATGTATCTGCGTATCGCGCCGGAGCTTTATTTGAAGAGACTGCTCGTCGGCGGTTATGAAAGAATTTTCGAGATCACGAGAAACTTCAGAAATGAAGGCATGGATACCCGCCACAATCCGGAATTCACCGCTATCGAAACATACCAGGCTTATGGGGATATCGAAGACGTCATCAATCAGACGGAACAGATCGTAGAAGCCTGCGCGATGGCTGCCTACGGTACGACCAAGTTCAAGTATGAGGATACAGAAATCGACGTCAAGGCTCCGTGGCCAAGACTCACCATGGCAGAGGCTGTGAAGAAATATACGCCAACCCATGAAGACTTCGATGCATGCAAAACCATCGATGATGCACGTGCTATCGCTGACCGTCTGCATGTGGAATACAGTGAATTTGATGGCTTTGGCAAGATCCTGGCAGAATGCTTCGATGCCTATGCCGAAGAACACCTGATCCAGCCGGTCCACATCACCCGTCACCCGATCGAAGTCTCCCCGCTCTCCAAGCTCGACCCGACCGATCCGCGCTATACCATCCGCTTCGAGTCCTACATCTATGGCCGCGAACTCGCAAACGGCTTCTCGGAATTGAACGATCCGATCGACCAGAGACAGCGTTTCGAGATGCAGGTCGAGGAAAGAAAGCACGGTGATGATGAAGCGCATCCGATCGATGAAGATTTCCTGACAGCTCTCGAATATGGTATGCCTCCGACCGGCGGTCTCGGTATCGGTCTTGACCGTCTCTTCATGCTGATGACGAATTCTGCAAGCATTCGCGACATCCTCCTCTTCCCGGCGATGAAACCGGAAACGGCGCTCGAGAAGAAGGTCGCTAAAGAGGCAGAAGCCGCAGCGGCTGATATGGAAGAGGCAGAAGAAGCCATTGATTTCTCCAAGGTAGAGATCGAACCTCTCTTCCAGGATTTCGTAGATTTCGATACCTTCAGCAAGTCTGACTTCCGCGCCGTCAAGGTCAAGGAATGCAGCGCTGTGCCGAAGAGCAAGAAGCTCCTCAAGTTCGTTTTGGATGATGGCACGGGCGAAGACCGTATCATTCTCTCCGGCATTCATGCTTACTATGAACCGGAAGAACTGGTCGGCAAGACACTGATCGCGATCACAAACCTTCCACCACGGAAGATGATGGGGATCGACTCTTGCGGCATGCTTCTCTCGGCCATCCATCAGGAAGAGGGCGAAGAAAAGCTCCACCTCCTCATGGTCGATCGTCATATCCCGGCCGGTGCAAAGCTGTACTAATATTTTATTATCTGTATTGAGAAGGACTGCCTCCGTAAGGAGACAGTCCTTTTTGCGTTTAGCGGAGTGGTGCAAATATAGTTTGATAACCTATATATTTGCTGAGCGTAAAATCTCATAGTGATTGCAAGTCTAACTAGACCTTGCATTAAATCGAAGAATTTTACATTTTTTGAATGAAATTAGGATTAAAAACTGCAATTTTTCAATGTTTTCTTGTCCTATTTAAGCTATTTTTTTACACCACAAAAAGCGCTTCTAAATCGAAATTAAAAAAAACACTGTAAAATTGCATGCAGTTAATTCGAGAAATCCTGACGCGCTTTTTCTTAAAATTACAGTGAAACAGACTCCCTTATAGCGTTTTAGCCTGTAACATTCAGAAGTTTAAGCAATCTTTTGCTTTGGATGACTTTGTCAGCGGGAACCTCGCGTATTTCCAGTAAATCAGCCATCTCTTTCCCATGATATAAGCAAAATAACTGGTAAGGCGTTTTGCCGTGTCGTAAAACTTAGCTTTATTCAAAGGAATGCTTTCACGTGAATCACGAAGCATGTTCCTGTATTGTTCATGTGCCTTGCGTGAAACGTAGAGATAACGCTTTAACCGACAGCTGTGGCGCTTCTGGCAGGCGTTACAAACATAGGGCGGCTTTTCGAGCTTAGGGCCGGATTCATTAATGACGTTATTCTGTTCATCGTAATTAGTGAACCTATTGGCTACAAGGGTTCGATGTTTACGGACTTCACGCGAGATTGTGCAGGCATCTTTGCCAAGTGCTGCGGCGATAGCCTGGGAAGTGGCAGCGTTTTGTAACATTATCTCGAGAATGTTTCGATCATCCTGGGTAAGGTGTTTGTACCTTTTATTGCCTTTGTTGATAATCATTTGAATGTAACCTCCTTCATGCGCAAGATTTCTCTATCTAAAGTCTAGCAAAAGGTGGTTCCACATGTAAGTGCTATTTTTACCGCTAATCTGGCACTTACTTTGAGAATTAACGCAAAAGCTATTTAATCAGCGTTTCCTTAGATAAATATTTAAGTTTTGATGAACGTAGTGTATAATGATAATAAGAGACTGCTTATTTATTTGCTTAATAATTACTAGGGTTGCACTAATTGGAAAGGCGGAGATTAGAGATGACATTATTACGGAATGTAATTGCTTTTTGCTTAATTATTCTTTTTGTCGCTGGTTGTGGAAAAAATATTACGGTATCATCTTCCAATGCTGATGCGAAGACGATTGAAATTACAGATAGTATAGGTCGTTCTGTTCGCATTCCTGCGTCAGTTACAAGTGCGGCGGTCGCGAATGCATATAATGTTGAACTGATTACCGCGATAGGAGCTAGTGATGCTATAAAAGGAGTGGATTATAATATTTACCAAGATCAAGCCGGCTTTAAGAATCGATTTACAGAAAATGAAGTTATTGGCAAAAACCAGAGAGAGTTGAATTATGAAAAAATAATTGAATTAAATCCTCAGGTGCTCATTTTGACAGGCAATGGCGATTGGGACGTAGCGCAAAAGAAATTGGAACCTTTTGGAATTAAAGTTATTGTTTGTGATTCCTATTATACAGATCAGTTTTTTAATAGTGTTAGGATGCTTGGCGTTGTTTTTGGTAAGCAGTCAAGAGCAGAAGAGCTTTGCAGCTATTTCCAGTCCAAGTTAGATTACATTGAACAAAGGCTGGAAAACATTGAGAAGAAAAGAGTGTATTTTGAGTATCGCAATCCAGGAAATACGACAGTACCAGGAGACTATTTTTACAAGATGGTTGAGTATGCAGGAGGAGATAATTTGTTTAAAGATTCTAAAGCAACAAAAATAAATTTAGAAGAAGTGGTTAACCGAAACCCTGAGTATATTGTAAAAGTGTCTGAAACGAAGGTTTATTCGTCCTACTTACCTCCAACAAGTGAGGATATGCAGAGAATTATGAATGAAATTCGTAGTCGCCCTGGGTGGGATGAAATTGATGCAGTGAAGAATAATCATGTTTTACTGCTATCACACTATGTTCATGGAGGAGCAGCAAAGTTGGTAGGAACCATGTATATCGCCAAGTTTTTGTATCCTGATCAGTTGTCAGAACTGCATCCAGAGGAAATTTTTAAAACGTGGGTAACCAAGTATCAGGGGTTAGATTATGTAGAAGGCCATACTTGCCCTGCATTTTCTTTTGAGGAGTAGCTATGAAAGATAAATATGGTAATACAAAGCGACGAGCGATTCTTTTTACTCTGATGGCAGTAATATGTATTATTGTGTCTTTAGCTGTTTTCTTGACTATATCATCTGTTATTAAAATCACGGATCTTCCAAACATCATATATAGATTTATCAGTGGAGAAACTTTAACTGCGCCTGAAAAAATCATTTGCTATATGCGCATGCCAGCGATGCTCAGCGCAGTTATTTCTGGTATAGCATTGGCTATAGCCGGAAGCGTCATGCAATCTATAATGCACAATGATTTAGTCAGTCCGTTTACTCTTGGCGTATCCTCTGCTGCTGCTTTTGGCGCTTCAATTTGCATTGTATTTGGGGACGCATGGCTTCATGGTATGTTTGGAACTGTTTTAGGAGCTTTTGTGGCAGCAGGCGCTTGTGCCATATTGGTATATAGCAGTTCCATTGGCTTTGGGATGAGCTCATCACGTTTAGTTCTCATAGGCATATCGATGAATTATTTATTTAGTGCTATGAGTGCTACAGTACAGTTTCTTGCCGATGAATATAAATTGGGTGAAATTATTCAATGGTCATTTGGATCGTTTAACCGAACTACATGGGAGACTTTAGCTATATCAGTTGTAATAGTCCTTTTTTCTAGCGCTGTTTTTGCCTGGCTTAATTTATATTTAGATGTAATTGCAAACAATGATGATGAAATGACAATCAGTTTAGGCGTTCATCCTGAGCGTTTACGAGTCATTATTGGCGGAATAGCTATTTTACTGACGGCAACTATTATAAGTTTTACTGGCGTTATTGGGTTTGTTGGCTTGATTGCACCACATATGGCAAGACTGGTTGTTGGAAATACTCATAGGGTATTTTTACCCATGGCTGCAGTTATTGGCGCATTGCTTATGTTATACTCGGAGGTTATTGGGAAATATGTATTATATCCTGTTACAGTCCCTGTAGGAATTATAATTTCCTTTGTAGGGGTACCCTTATTCGTACATCTGGTTCATTCATCAAGGAGAAAATAGTTTTGAGCAGAATCGAAGCCAAAAATATAAGTTTCAGATATAAAGGAAATAAGAATATACTTCAGGCAATTAATTTTGAGTTACATGAGCCATGTCTTGTTGGGCTCTTAGGTCCAAATGGTATTGGGAAAAGTACACTTTTGAAGTGCCTCAATGGGATTTGCAAAGTTGAAGAAGGGAAAATCTATTTTGATCAGCGAGATATTACTTGTTATTCATTGAAAGAGCTCGCACAAAGTATTGCCTATGTACCTCAAAACACATATGTACGGTTTTCTGTCAGTGTGATGGATTTCGTTTTAATGGGGCGTATTCCCTACAGTTCCTATTGCTACTGTTCTAAAGACTATGAGGCAGCACGGCGTGCAATTGAAGAAACGAATCTTTCTGCTTATCAGGAAAAAGATGTAAGGAAATTATCTGGTGGGGAACGCCAAAGAGTGTTTGTCGCTCGTGCTTTGGCTGGGATGCCTAAAGTGATATTGATGGATGAACCAACAAGTAGCTTAGATATAAAAAATTCCCTGAATATGTTGAATTTGATTAAACGGCTGATTCGCGAGAGGGAGATTATTGTTGTTATGACTATTCATGATTTAAGTTTAGCGGGGTTATTTTGTGATCGTATTATAATGCTGAAGAATGGTCGAATTTGGAAAGATGATTCGGCTGTTGCTACTTTGACTGAAGAAAATATAAAAGCTATTTATGGGGTTAATACTCGTGTTAATATTAAACAGGGGAAAGTATATGTACAATTGGAAAATAAAATATGTGACACAATCGAAGATATTTAAAGGAACTATTAAATGTACAGGGAACTATTAAATGTACAGGGAGGCGCTTTTGATCGGCTGTTTTTGGCGTATTTGGAAATGAAACCTTATGCAAAAAGGCCGATGATGAATACGCATGGCAGGCAGTGGTAGAGAGCTATAATACGCAAAGAGAAAGGAGCAAGGTGATTATTCATTCAGAGGCAAAGCGTATTATTGCATACCATCAGAATAATATCGAAAGCGTGGTAGCTTTCGGAAAAGAAGAAAACATCGTGGCAACGGTTGGGAGATTTATCTCTATTACAGCAGAGTCGCAAAAACAGCAGTAAGCACTGCTCAAAAGAGTCCCTTATTTTGGGTTATTCGGTATAGATAAAGTATTAGCCTTGATGCTCCAGCCAGATTTGATTCCGAGGTGTCATTCATCATTTGCAGCTACTAGTATTTGGTCTTTGGGTACAACTGAATTTTGGTCAAGCAGAGGGGTTCCCTGCTATATGTCTATTCAGTATGATGAACAAGGGAAAGTAAATGAGTGCGTTGAGGGCGAATGTAAATATATAGAAGATATAGGGAAATTATTAAATAATGTTTGTCAGGCAGATGATATGGTAAAAGAGATTGAGCATTTTGTTCATAATCAACAAAAACGGTATGCAAATAGGCAGAAGCCTAGAATTCTCATTTTGGGATTTAATGCCTCATGTGATTGCTTCTTATGGAAAGAATAGACTGCCGGGGGATATGGTACAAAAAAATGGGTGGGGAAGTGATTGATTTGGGAAATCCTCCATCAATGGAGGAAATTATAGCGTCTCAACCCGATGTGATTTTTCTAATTTACAAAAGTAATTCAGATATCTGCGTAAAGAATGAATTTATGCAGAATCGCATTTATAATTGTTTGCCAGCAGTCAAAGATCGACGAGTCTATTTGCTTCCGTTAACATTCGCGTATAATAGTGGAGTTAAAACTTTGGATGCGTTAAAAGTAATGGAGAGAAATTTTTGAGAAAATATTAGTAAATAAGTACAGAAAACAAGAATCCACATATCTTGAATTAAAAATTATAGATGATATAATTAATGCAGCTGCGATAAATCAATTTTAGGATCGGATTGATATTTATTGAATTGTAGTGGTAATTAGTGAAGAAGAGTTTTAAAAAAGATTTGGATTCTTTGTGTTCTTCTGCAAAAGAAGCTAAGAGGAATACTGGAATTATATGTATGTGTTATTTACAGAAGAGGAGTATTTTAATGAAGAAAAAAAGTTATTGCGCATTGATGGCTGCTGCCATGTTGACAATTTTCGGGGGGGGGATGGCAGGCTGACGCAGCTAATAGTACATCTTCCGTAATGGATGAAGTGATTGTTTGGGGAAACAAAGATCATGGAGTTAGCATTGGCGAAATGCCACAAGATTTAGCAGGTGGCTATATTTCTAATGGAGCTAATTTGGGGTACCTTGGTGTTACCAATACATTAAAAACGCCATTTACCCAGGTTTCTTTTACAGAAAAAACGATCCAGGACTATGGTGATCCCAGTCAACCTATAAATGGTGTTATTATTAATATGCCATCTGTTAGAACTAGTGGCTGCACCATGTATAATGATTTTTCTGTTCGTGGTTTAAATATTAATGGATACCAGATGTATTTGAATGGAGTTCCAGGAATGTTTAAACAGGCGAATACCCCGTCAAATTTTATTGAACGAGTAGAAGTGGCAGCGGGTCCGAATCAGGGAATTACCGGGACAACAGCAAACGAGTCTGCTGGCGGTATTGTCAATTTGGTTAGCAAGAGAGCTGGAGCAGAAGATATTACGAATGCGTCTTTTACTTTTAGCGGAAAGAACCTGTTTGGTGAGCATATAGATGTAAGTCGTCGGTTCGGACAGAATAAAGAATGGGGCATTCGCGTAAATGCAGAAAACATTTCCGGAGAGACTTCAATCAATAATGAAAAGTTGACCAATCGTGATGTTTCTGTGAATATCGATAGAAAGACAGATAATAGTTATACGAATTTGTTTATGGGCTATTTTTACTCTAAGCAGGAAAATGGACAGAGATGGTTTGGCTTTTCTGGAGATGATTTCAAAACATTAAAAAGCGTTTTGAAAGCTCCTGATGCCTCTAAAAATCTTAGCTTTGACGGGCAAGTTTTTGAATATGATGATTGGGCTGTCACACTGAATCATGAACAGAAAATGACCGATAATTGGAAATTCTTCGTTAATGCTGGATATAACAGATATGACTTGTTTAATAATGTAAATTCAAAAAGTAGTAAATATTTTATTATCAACAAAAATGGAGAGTTTAAGGCAGATAACTGGGTGCAGAATTTTCCAATTACCGGTTATTATGGGCAATTGGGATTTAAAGGAATCGAATATACCGGCAAGGTAAAGCATAATTTAGTGGTTTCGGTAGACAAGAATTGGTATGACTCTTATAGATGTCTTGATAATACTGATAAGGCTAACCAGCAATTCCAGACCGCTAATGGCAACATTTATACAGGCGTACCGCATGGTGAATTCGTAAATTATAATGCGGATAAGGTTCGTTGGGGGGCATTGGGGAGCACATCAAGAAAATGGTCCTGGGCGGTCAATGATAATATTGAATATGGCAAGTTAAATGTTCTGCTTGGCTATGTAAGTAATCATTCCAAGACTTTTACTTACAATAAGAACGAAGAGGTAACAGAGGTAAAGTCTAGCACTGGTCAGAGCCCGACTTATGGATTAGTGTATAGCCCTAATGACGATCTGTCTTTCTATGCGAGCCATTCGGAAAGCTTTAATATGGAAAGTTTAGTTCCTAATGGAAAAAATTATGAGAATCAGGGAGCTATTTTACCGGCCGCTAAAACAAAGCAAAATGAAATTGGCATCAAATATCTAAAAAATGATTTACTGACTACACTATCATATTTTGATATAAAAAAAGCCGGTAATGTTGACGTAGTGGAAAACGGAAAAAGATACCTGCGCCAAGATGGGGAAGACGAGTATAAAGGTGTTGAATTTGCAGTCAATGGCAAATTGTCTCCCAAGTGGAATATAATGGGAGGCATCATGTATTTGGATGCCGAACATCATAAAACGAGTAAGAAGATTTTGGATAATACCCGGATCAGTGGTGCTGCAAAATGGAACGCAGTTGTTGCGCTGGAATATGCAGCTAATGATAAATTAGCTGCTTTTGGGCGTATTTTGTACAATGGATCCTCTGAAATCTGGAATAACGAGGTAACGAATCAGCTGCGGGTACCATCCTATACAACGTTTGATCTGGGAATCAAGTATCAGACGATGCTGTCGCATACACCGGTGACTTTGGGTTTAACCTGCTATAACGTCTTCGATAGAAATTATTGGATTGCGAAGTCCGGAGTGGATACTGTTATTCTGTCAAATCCAAGAACGTTTGTCTTGTCTGCTAAATTTGCACTATAATGCTTGAAAGAGTCGAAATTGTGACTCTTGTGCATTATGTTATTCCGATTTGGGTCATTTGAAAGAAAAAATTGCTCTTGGCTAGTGCGTCAGGTATAATGATAAACACATTTGCGCAAGGCAATAGAAAAGCCGTGTTTCCCTAGCAATCAATTAATAACAAAGAATAAAGCAGAGTAAGCTTCCGTGCGTGAAGTGCCGAGTGGACAGGGAGTTGTCACTCGGACGAAGAGACAGGAAGGCGATGAG
>ULOI01021397.1_pt1 | contig 12831 bp, 20 predicted proteins | sample 1952231 | NCBI WGS metagenome assembly ULOI01 (sample SAMEA4835593, study PRJEB28245) | human gut metagenome | biome: gut microbiome; material: fecal sample | place: Denmark | collected 2008
AGACACGATCCAACTGCCAGAGTCCTGCTGTGTGATTTCATCTGAGCGAAATCAACTGCGTGGCATATGGGATGCCTTGGATTTTACAGCCAATCTGGCTAACGTCTGCCGTAAACGCTGCAACTCTGCCGGCTGCTGTTCCTGTATACGAAGACCAGTAGACCACAAAGAATGGTCATCATTCACATGGATGTTGCTGGACTCAGGAGCAATGTCGCCCAATACAAGCGGATTCATTCGAACAAAAGCGTTCGGAATCGTTTTCGCGGTATAATCCTTCGGTCGGATATTTTTCCACATACCGACCGTATTCGGTTTATTCCATCCAAACAATTTTACTTTTGCCGCGTACAGCGGATCTGCAGATACAGGATCCAACGTATACATTGACTGAATTGGATGCTTGACACGCTCCGCTGCTTTCAACGCTCCGCCACCTCCCATACTGAATCCCACAAGGCTCACAGTATCCTGTGGACGAAGAGAATCAATGAAGTTCACAGCAGTATCGATCTCTCCATACGGAATCACAGCAGTATTCTTCGATGCTTCTGCGGGAACCGGACGTTTCTCTTCACCGGCACCCGGCATATAAACGACATAGTGCTGACCGGGTGCATTGAGATCTTTTAAAACGGCAGGCAGCACCGGCAACTGTCCTCTCCGTTTCTTCGTATACAGACCACCGGTATGTTCTAGAATGTTCTGTTTCAGCGCATATGTTCCCAATCCACCCAAACCGAGTGCGCCCGCTCCAATTAACGTGTTACGCAGACGTCGCTTTTTACCGCTCAGCAAAAATCCAAGAATTCCACCAATGCCTGCACCCACGCCTGCATGTGTCAGGGCCTCTTTGTGATTCCAGTTCTCCGGAACCGTCGTCACAATATCGCGAATTACATCTTGTACCGTCCGCATCTTAATTCTCCGGTCGAAATAACTGTGTCACTTGATTCATCAATTGTTGTTTTTCCTGTGCGCGGGATGACAGATACTGGTCGACAGACGTCGTCGGAGATGTAAACAGCTTTCCGAGCCAGGAGCGATCATCCGGCAACGTGCTGTAATAACGCTGTACTTTTACTTGTCGCTCTGATTCTGGCAGATGTGCATGGCTTTTATATCGTACACCTCTTCCGATAACCTGATCCAAACGCGCCTCATTGAAGTGTGGATCCAGCAGCTGAATCAATTTCGTCCCTTTCAAATCCAATCCTTCCGATGCGCTTCCAGATCCTATGATCACAGGAATCTTCCCGCTGTTGTAGTCGTCGACTACCTGTTTCTTTTCCTTTGCGTCCAACGCACCTGTGAATGTACGGTACGGAATGCCACGTCTCTTTAGCAATTCACCGTACGGTTCTACACCGCTTCCGATAAAGTTGGAATACACCAGTCCTCTGAAATTCGGATCGTTCCGATACATCTTCGCCAGACGATCCGCCGCTTCCCGCAGCTTCGTACTCTGTTGCTCCAGCTGTTCCGGCGTCAACGCCTCCGAAAAACTGCGTGTCGTGTTGGATGCCTGTCTGACGCCCGTCAAGAAACTGTTCAGCTGTTTGGCTTCCTGTTTACTGGGCGGCAGATTGTGCCGCAACTTATATCGAATCTCGCTAGGAAGATTTCCTTCCAGGTATCGATACAGCAAAGTCTGATCTTCGGACATCGGTACTTCAATTGACTCGTCTATGACTTTCGGCTTTTCGATCTCTTTGTCGAACACGTCGACATACGGTTCAAATGCACGGCGCAACTCTTTCACATTCTTCAGCTGCTGAACAACGCCCGGTTTCGCACGATATAACAATCGCGCCCACAACGTCGGAGGAACCTTAATCTGATTGATGTACCTCTTTTTAAACTCCGCGTCCTGTACCGGAACAACCGGACGCTTCGCCACGATGTTGATCAAAGAAGCCCAGTCGGTCACATCATTATATCCAGGCGTACCGGTCAACGCATACACACGACCAGCTCTTTGAAGCAGTTGCCGAACGTAGTTCTGCCTCTTCGTATCTGGATTTCGCAGTGCATGCGCTTCATCTACGATCAACGTACTGCCAACCGGTATCCGCAGATTTCTACGAACTGCAGTTGGCAGCGACATGACCTGAATATCAGGACCTCCCTGCTTATGCTTGGCAATCTCTTTTTTGAAATTCGCAACAAGTGGTGCCGGAACCAATGCCGTTGCTGGTTTTCCGAGCGCATCCGCAATTGCAATCGCAGTCAATGTCTTTCCAGTCCCTGTGCCATGCGCCAAAATCAAATTATTACGCAACGCTTTGATCAACGCGCGTTTTTGATGTGGCTGAAGCGTTGTTTTGATCTCTGCCCGCTTTTGCATGTAAGTTCACCTGTTCTGTCTTTTGTATCACATTATTATAACATATCTGCAGAATTCTCGGATTTCACATGTCATATAAAATGATAGCTAAAAGAAAAAACACAGGGAGGGGCTTAGCCCCTCCCTGTGAATACGCTGCAGTTACTCGTTGTCATCCGAGAGCAGCATCTGTACTGCCTGATGCATTTTGGTACACTGGGACTTGCACATATTTCGCATCGACATCATATTCTCGAATTTCCAGCAATCACTTGTATCCGAAGCACGTTTCTGCGATATCGTTGCAAATGCAAAAAACGGTACACCATGCTTGCCGATCTATTTCTGTTAACAGATCTTATTGTCTGTTAACGGTTATGCCAGCTTTTCACTGGTAGTTTGATCTAACATTGCCCGTAACATAATATTACGAGCACCGTTTATATCCCTGGATACTGTCATACCACAAGCAGGGCATTTAAACACTTTAGCACCTCCCAGCTTTTCGTGTATGTGCCCGCACTTTGTACAAGTTTTGCTTGTATATGCTTCATTCACAAATACTACGTTCGATCCATAGAGCTCAGCGAACTGGACAAGCTTAGTTCTAAATTGACTATGTCCAAGACTGAGCATTGCTCTGACCGTCTTTCGAGTCAATTTACGTTTATGCCGTCCAGACATCTCTGCCGCTGAGAATTCTGGAATCACGATAAGCTTGTAATTTTTACAAAGCCATACAGCAACTTTCGTATGCAACTCATTTTTCAGACAAGTAACCCGATACCGTAAACGCACAGCGGCTCTTTTTAAATTCTGCCGTCGTGCGCCGTGTGATGCACTCAATTTCGTGGTCAGTTTATCCAGTTCGTAACAGTAACCTAGTATCTTCTCCCAAGCATGTTGTCCGATACTACCGGCACCTGTTAATGAGTAATATGTCTGAAATGTTCGTATGCCGGGATCCAGGGAAACGATCAACTCCTTGGTTTTCGGAATATTGACCGTTCTTTTAAACGGCACTGAAACAAACCAGTTACCATACTCATAAATGAGTCTGCAATCATACTCAATGATCGGGAGCTGCTCTGCATATTGCATTACACCCAATACTTTTGTAAAAAACCCTTTCTCGTTAATTGCTGACTTTGGTATATAGCATGACTGTTTGGTTGCCTTTCTCGTGCGAAATCGTACTTCCGTAGACTTATGTGTTTCTACATACTTACGTTTAGCATTTGACACTGCTTTACACGCTTCTTTAACAGCAATAGAACGAACCTGATACGGAGCTACATTAGCCCACTCAGGTAAACTGCTGATGATGGATGTTTTAATACCCATCCAGCTTGCTTTTGTACCAGGCTCTTTCAAATAAGCTATTGTTGCGTTATATGTGTATCTCGATATCCCCAGAATCTGCCGGAGCATCTTCCGCTGTTCTACAGTTGGATAAATCCGGATCCGCCTTGATCTTACCGCCGTATTTTCTAAGCCCGTGGATTCTACAGGAGAACACGTGCAGGATTGAAAGTACGTCGGAGATAAGTTCTTGCTGCGGGGATACAGATGTGTCGTTAAGAACCACGATCCGTCCACCGTTCTTTTGAACGATCCATTCAACGAGGTCAAATCCGAACCGGCACAATCTGTCTTTGTGGGCAACCACAACTTCTGAGACATCTCCCGACAAAACTCGTTCCAAAAGGGTTGTAAAACCTTTGCGCTTGAAGTTAAGTCCGCTTCCGATGTCTTGGATAATTTCGTGGTCCGGGAACACTTCGTGCAGTTGTTTAATCTGTCGGTTGAGGTCATCTCGTTGTTTTGGTGAAGACACTCGACAGTAACACACTTTTGCACGCTTTCCGGAATCTGCGCACAGGATTTTTCCAAGATCAAAACGCCGTTGTCCAAACGGCGTTTTTTCATATGGAATCCTTCCTTCATCTGCCCATTTCCTTAACGTGTTTGCGTGAATGCCGAGTGCTTCAGCCGCTACTCTTGTTGGTACCAGCATAAAGCCTCCTTGTTGTAATTGTTAATAATTTACAGGCACTTTATGCATTTGTCAACAAGCATATATTTAATTATTGCTATTTAGCACCTTTACCTCTACATTGCAGTCAAAACTCCGCGTATACAAGACCTGTCGATCATTGCACACGCTTAATTCCATTCGAATCGTGTGCGGATCCACAACGGTAGTCTTGGTATCTACCGTAACGCCAAGCTGCGATGCGATCGCAGATACCGCATGAACATACTGTATCGCCGGATCCTGGAATTCGTTGCACACACGCTGTACGATAGACTCGATGTTAAGTACCATCTGGTACTCACTCGTCGGTACATTCAGATTCTTCATAACGGACGAAAAACACCGCTCACACAACGATACAGCTGATTCAGCATCTTGTTCACAGCACTGGCACTGAGTCTCCAGTCCCGGAAACAACGAATATTCCGTCTGCGTCGGTGGGAGAAACCGTACTTGATGCTCCCGACACCAGGTATGAAATTTCTCCTTATGAATATCCGGAGCTTCCGGCATCTTGTCGAACATCTGATCCAGGTGACACAGGACGTGTTGACGTGCGTCATCGTCATAATACTCCACAATCGTGTCTGTCGATATCAAATACAGCAATTTTTGATACTCTGTACTCCAACCATAGTTACACAGCCCGCGACAAACTTTCGTCCGACTGCTCCAATCGGTCTGTTGATACTGACGAATCAGCAACGTCAAATATGCGTCTACTGTAGTTGTATCCTGCAACACTGTAGCAACCGTTTGTACCTCTCCTCGCATTTTCATACAAATTCGTACAACTCGACTGAGATCTGCTGTATATATTATATTAAAATATAAATCCGGATCAAACAGTCTCAGTAATTCTTGTAATTCAGACCTACACGGAGCCCGATACAGTTGTCCCTGTGTATGCGCTTCAAAATCAGCGAACAGTAACAAAGATTCCTGTATGTCAGCTATCGGCTTGTGCCATGCGCACAGCGTATGAAATCCGACAAATTTGCTGTACAGTCCGATCTCCTGCGCCTGTTTACACAAATCAAACCGAGGCACATCCAGATCCAACGTCATCTTCATTTGAACACTCCTTCTCTTTTTCTTTCTGCCTCGCACCCCCGGTAGCCCGCCATATGTAGTATGCGTCACAATAAAAAATCGCGACACGATCGAATAGCTCCAAATCCAAACAGGACGGAATCCGATATACAGGGTGCTTTGCCGTCATTTACTCTGACTCCGATTGATCACATTGGTCGCAACAAGTCTCACCCCAATGCTCCTGTGTATACCACAACGGCGCTTTCCTGCCGCAGCATGGACACTCTTCCAATCGCTGCAGTTCAGGATGACACTTCGGGCAATCTGTCGCACCACAATAGCATGGTTCTGAATTCATACGTTTATTCTTTCACTCAACTTACTTCCATATACCGAACGTCAGAATCTTGATAATACGCTCATATCGCCGACACTCAGCCTCCAATTCCCGTGAAGGTTGATCGATGCACTGTTCCAACGTACGAATCAACCGCCGTATAAAAAACTGAATAAGCTGTACGTACCCGGCGAGCAGCAGCAATACTACAAGGAAAACCAAAAGCAGTTTTGAAATGATGTCCATATCCATTTTATGCATGCGCTCCTTCGATCTCGGATAAAAGACCGGCAATTTCCGAATCTTCATCCAGTTCGTATTTTTCGTGTATTACCTTCAGCAGGTTCCTCATATCCACAGCTTTCGCAAACAACCTGCCGATTCGATCCAGTTGCTCCGACGCAGCGGACGGATCATTCCACAGATACAGCAAATCAGTCCAGCACACCAGATTTGCGATCGGAACGCCGTCAATCCCATTTCGTACACAACCATCACCGTCGTACCAAAAATCATCGTCCATATCGTATTTCTCTTCTTGTTGTCACGATTTGTGCTATTTTTCCCATATAGCACAATCGTGACTTTTCCTGATTTTCTGGAAGGATTTGTGCTATTTCATCTCAAACCACCTCATCGACATACCGCACAGCGTATCATCCACCCGACACGCCATCGTCAAGGGAGGAATCTCTACCGTTTCCAGCGAGGCGTTCGGATGCGTACAGACCAGCCGTGTCGTACTGTCACTCCCGACAACGACCGGCACGCTATGCCCGTACCTGCAGTTCTTACAGGATTTCCTGCTCTGTGTCGACGATTTTCTTTCTTTACTCATATCCATCCTTTGTTTCAATATCCGGAACCCATTTCGTTGCGCGTATCTTACACTCATAAGAGTCAATAAACCACGACTCTTTTACGGTAAACCGTACCGTTTGAATTTCATAGCCCGCATGTGACAAACTGTTCATGATTTGCGATACCTGAACCATCAATGCAGTAAACGTACGCGCTCGTATAGAAGACTCGTCACATACGAATTTCTTCATTAATGGCATATAACCCTCCAGATTGATCGTATGAAATTCAACATCCTTCAATCGCATCCAAGTGGGATTTGATCCGTTCTTTCAATCTTCCGATCCTGCAACTGTGGCAGCCATGCTTATGTTCTTTCAGATACGCGCAACCGTCGCGCGGTGCGATTCGATGATCCCGGCACGCACCGTTCAATAACCGTAACGTCGACTTCAAATCAGACATCATTGTGCGAATCGCAGATTCATTGTCTATGATCTTCATTTGTACGTCTCTTCCGCATATCTGCGAATGTCATTGATCTGTTCCGCCGTATAGGTTTCCAGCCAGTTCAACGCGGCATCGGAAATTTTTCCTTCCGCGATTTCACATCGAAAATCACCACCTTCAGCCTCCAACAGCCAATGACCTTCCAGATGGAGGTTGAAATTCTCGTAAAGCCAACGATCGAGCTCCAGAATATAGTGGTCAAGATCGCGTGATACCTCACTTGAGGGGAAATCGATATCAATATACAGAGGCTCATAGGGCAAAAGTTGCTCGGCAATAAACTCTCCCTGACCCGGTTTCTCTTTTTGAAAACGAGCCAGCAGCTCATCTCGCTGCTCCGCTGTTTTGCAAACGACAAACAGCGAACTGTACGCAGAATTACAACTCATAATAACGCTTATTCCTTTTTTGTTCCCAGTATATGGTCTCTACAACTATGGACGTTCACAAATCATGAGACCGCCCTCTTTCAGCTCGAACAGTATCTGATTCAGGGTAGTCTCTGTGATCTTATTCATCTCTACAATCGGAGAATCATCCGTAGGATCAGCCACGCGTACCTGACCGGCATACTGCGACAAAGCGTGCCGAATACAATTCTTTATCTGATTGCGTATTTTTTCCGGCACGTGATCGACACAATGATGGTACCATGCGGTACATCCATCGACTTGATGACAACGAACCGGAAGAAAGAACACTTCAGTACCGCATTGATCACAGCGAAACGTTTTACTGAACCAGACCGGACTTTCCGGTGTTGGATCACGTTCCGTAATACCGTCAAACTTCCAAACCGATCGCAACAGGTTGCCACAGCGTGTGCAGCGTCCGTGGATTCCTTTGTATACATATGTGGCATCTGCTTCTTTTACAATACAATCTTGTATTATACACGGGACGGACGGTCTCCGATATCGCCGTCTCAATGTATCTTCCCAATGCTCATCTATCGGAATTCCAAGATAGTCTTTGACTTTCATTTACCATATCTCCACTCTGACATAATCATGATTCGGATCCCCTGAATCAAGTAACGTCTATGCGAACGAACGAAGCGCTTCTGTTACAGTTTCATCGTGAGCCAGCTCCTCCAGTGCATCACGATTCAGCTCGTACTCGGTATTATCTCCATTCGACAGCACATGCGCTTTTTCACTCATAAGAACCTCCTATTGGCTAAAACAGCTCCACCCGAACATACTCAAGTTCCGGATCGCTGGACTCAACGAGGACATGTGCAAATTCCCGAAGATCCGAGCTCACATCTGCATCGCGCATCAAACACCGCAGCTTCAGTTTGTTCAGCTCATACATCGTATGGGACGGATCCGTCCACTCGACAATACCTTCATACTTCGGATCCTCTGCAATCCGCTCTAAATTCGTCTGGAACTCATCCGCAGGAAACGATGTGCCGAACTTCACTCGATACGTAGTTGCAACATAGGCATGCACACTCATACTGTCTCCTCATAGATCTTCACTCGTGATTCTCTTGTTTCAAACGTTCTTCTACTTCGTTCAGCGTAGTGGCTATTCGTTCACCGCATTCATCACAAACATACTCAAAGTCACCAGAAATATCGGCAGTGTCCCAGTCTAATTCACAACGACCTTTGGTATCGGCTACAATACCCAAGTGCCCGTACTCCAGTTGAATCATATTTGCAGTGACAAATCGTGTTTCTCGACAACGCGGACAGAACAGTTCAACGTAACTCCGTTCGTTGCTTTCCGTCAGTTCGATGCTCTCAGTTTTCTTCTCCATTGATCGCTCCCTCCAAACTCTTCATTGTTTGCTTTTGCCACAACCGATACACATTCAGCCAGTGATACGCCAATCCATCCAACCGTGCATAATACGGAAACACAGGTGACCGATACGTAACCTGCGGAAGCTGCTTGATAGCATGTCGCATCGTAATCTGTACGTACGCATACTCCGAGTCACCCGAACTTTTTACCCATTCCCACTCGATCTTATGCGGCTGGATACAGGCGTTGATATCAGATTCACCATATGCCGGAATTGCGCGATACTGGTCCAGCTCCTCCTGTGTAACAGCGCTCCTGTTTACGATGCGAACCGGCGTTCCGGTCAACTTTCGCGACAACCAGACGCCTTTGCTGTTTACACCGCTGTTCGGAAACGTACGAAACAGTCTGACGCACCAGTCATAAGACAACACACATTGCTCCGATAACCTGCCGGAAACAGGTCCCGTAATATCAACGTCCTGAATCGCGGCGACGTCGTCCTCCAATGTCGCCAGATACCTGGCCAACGCATTTGCCAGAATCCGGGTCGTAGATTCCTGCTCTTCAGAGATACCGGTATGCTCCCGATACAGTTGCAGCATCTCCGACACGGTATACGCAGGAGCGCGTAACACATCCTTCGCAGCAGGAGTTGTCATCGGCGCGTTTTCAACCACAGCAGGCGGTTCGGTAACCGCACCCGCCATTCCGTGCGCGACCCACTGATACCGGGACGGAAACGCATCCTGCCACCACGCATTCATACACTGAGAACTGATCCGCATCGAAGGCACCGCTTGTTCCAGCATATCGAACATGTCCCGCGCCTCATTGTCCTTGTTGTCGTACTCCATAGAAGTCTCCTGATTGTTTGTTGTTTCGTTAATCAATGTCGAACTATGCGTGTAATAGTGTAACCAGACCCATGCGAATCAAATACTCCATATATGACTGTTCTAGGTAATGTCCGCATGGATCTGTACACGTTGTGAAAATACTACATAGTAGTATTCTGAAGATCTAAAATTGAGCTCAAACCTGTATATCATTAGATTGGGCTAATAAAGAGTCATAGCTCCCTACTGACCCTCGATATCAACGATAATGGTTCGGTTACAACTGACGATGTACGTTGTCACAACGTTGCTGAAACAGCATCCATAGATACGATACAGTCGATTGTTGTATCGCAATTTGTATCTGGTCGGTATCTTCTTCCCATACCCGGATGCGGTGGGAGACAACCCCCGCTGCATCCATTGAGGTTCGTCTACGACAAGATCCTTTAACGCTGCTTTAATTCGATGCGGTGCATTCTCTGTTTGAGATGTTCCCAGAACCATACACGCTCCTTCTGTATAAGATATTCTTCGCCTTCACTGGATTTATCCTGCTGCATCGGTCGCAACAATTCCCGGCAATGCTGATACATAACATTGACATGCTCCTGAAATACTTGGAAAAACGTCGCTGTTCCATCCGGAAATCGATTTGGAATTCCAGCCTGTTCCGCCTCTTTCGGAATTAAGTGCCATGCAAGTTGCTCCAGATGCCAGCGGGCAATCACGTGACAACCGATTTTTGCGAACAGTCCGGGCACCTGTATAATCTCATAAGGACCGACATGCTGTCCTACAGAAACCCGTCCCTGTACCCAACGAGTCAATGCCGCCTTCAGCAAGGGCTCTTCAATGGAAACAGCCTGCGTCGTTCGCCATATCGTTTTGTTGGACTGCGGTATACAGTACGAAAGATGAATCTTGGATTGTTTGCAATATTGATCCAGTTGTTCGGCATCCAGATCATGCCTGCTGTATGCGTTGTTACAACACAACGCTGCAAACGGGTCGCGCTCAAAGAAGTAACACACAGGATATTGATCTGTTACAGAAACAACCGGACGCACACTCTTCCAAAAATCTTTCAAAAAGTTTTCGATGTTCGCGTGCAGGATGTTTGCTCGCAATTGCAGCGCTTCTGCTGACAGCGCTTTTCGCTGTTTGTTATTCGTCTCAGCGCAGATCGTTTTACACTGGTGAATCCAGTCCTGTTCAGCGGGTGTAGGTCGAACCGGATCGTATTCATGCAGCTGCTCCAGAATAACGCGGTACGCGTTCGCGCTCATCAAATACATCCTGCGATGTTCGGCATGTCGAAATTTCAATATGATATCCGGATCTATCAATCGATGATACAAACGATTCGAGATGGTCTTCACACATGCTTGCACAGATGAAAACGAATCGTTGTATTCAAACGGAACGAAGATAGCTCGCGACAAGTTTGGGCATGCCATTCGTAAAGGAGCCAGATGTTTTGTAGCCGTTGTACAAGAGAATCCATACTCTGAAAGCATGTAAACACGTCCACAATTGCAGGCAATGGTCGTGTTGTAGGAATAAAAGAAGGGTCCGCTGGCAAGGCAGCTGCCCGCGCGGCGTTCATCCGTCGAATCTGCTGAATACCAAAAATAATGACACAGCTCTTGGATCGTCATTCCCATAAAATCGATCTTTCTTTATTTAATGTTGCATTTGACGCACTTCAGCATGCCACACTTTTTACACTGCAGCGTGTAAATCCGAATGTAAGTGAGCGAGCTGTGATATCGTTGCGTATCTTTCTTTTCGACGAGCTCTGTCCTTTCCACTTCCCATTTATGCATATGAGCCCATTTTAATATGAGTTTTATCAGAGCATTCCACATAACAGTAACCTTATAGTCAATGGATAGATTGGTACATAAAAAATGCGACGGTCGCATCGATTGCCGAAGCCGTCGCTTTCCGGTTGGAGTGAAGCAGGAGTACGTCTGGGTCGCACGCTTCTCAGGATCGATGCTTGCCTGTTATGGACTGCACGACAGCCACTGAGATATGTCACCGCTACTACCATACGTGACTCCAACCGAAAAATCAATGATCCGCCTGAAAGAGCTGTTCCTGCTCCTCCCGTAACAACTGCAACGCGGTCGTAACTTTTTCCTCTACGATGAACGTTCCGATGTACAACGGGCGCGATTCTCTGTTCGCCGCATACAATAGCCGATATAACGCGACTGCGACCGCAGATACACCGATCCCGGGACGTTGCTGCGATATCTCCAGGGATTCAATTGCGGAACTAATGTATCTCGCTGCTATTACCGCGTCATCCACAACATGCGCCCAGCAAAAAATGGAATGTAACGCACGACCTAAGGTATAAGGCATAAACCGCAAGATGTCTTTCGCAGAGATCGTCGCGGTCAATTGTGCCGGATACCGCACCTCATGATGCTGGCTCTGACTTGAATCCTGAGCAACAGGGGGGGTCTTCTCTACAACAGCAACACCGGTTTGCTTCACAGTATTCATATCACTTGCTGCACCGATCAGGCGCTCCCGCGTCGTAGGCATCGGACGCTTATTCAGCACACTCGCTGCAGAATTGGACAACGCCTGGAATCGGTCAGACCTACCACAACGTGCCAGCAGCAATGCCATTGCAGTCGGTTTATGTACTGAATAAGCGCTGATTTCAACCCAACGATTCGTACGGTCACAGAATTGAAATCGAACTGTGTACCTGTTGGATTCATGTGTCCACTGAAGATCTGTCACCTGCATAGAAGCTGGTATCAGAGACTTGAAGTATTCCTCCATTTCCATAATCAGCGGCGCGGTAATCGTATTACGCGGTATACACGGATCCGTTCGTTTATAAATATACTGTGAACCATCCGTCCGACGTACAAAATGGCTGTTCGCACATATACGCGGATAATAAAGAAACAACGTCGTCAATGCAGATACATGCGGAACCTTTCTCCGTAGATAAGATTGACGCTCACTAAACGTTGTCGCAATCTTTACATCAAGATCCATCTCTCCATATCTCCTACTGCTTTTTACTCAGCTTCATTGTTTTTTCCAACCACTCTACAAGCTCACGCAAAGCATCAATTCGATCGCAGGAATAATGCAGCAACCAATCTACATCCGTATAACGAACGCCGCCTTCCGCGTTCAGTTCGCCACGAGA
>ULOI01019093.1_pt1 | contig 12736 bp, 11 predicted proteins | sample 1952231 | NCBI WGS metagenome assembly ULOI01 (sample SAMEA4835593, study PRJEB28245) | human gut metagenome | biome: gut microbiome; material: fecal sample | place: Denmark | collected 2008
TTTATCAGCTATTTCGGAAGGAATAGATTTGCCATCAAAATTAAATTCTTCTAAAAATGAAACTAATTTAAATATTAAAAATTCAAATATGGCAGATAACAATAATTTAAAATCAATAGAAAAAAATACAGATATAAATTTAAAAAACAAACCTACAGTTAAAGCTAAAATTACTGAGATTTCGAATAAGATTGAATCTAAAGCAATAACTATTTTTGCCAGATTAAAATCTAATATTGATAAATATTCTTATAAAAGCACAAATTATTTTGAAGGATTAAATGATGAAATTAGAAAGAACGGATTATATCATTTTACAGGAGAGAAAAATTTAGATTCAATAATTAACAGTGGAAAAATTAAAGGTTCAGATATTATAAGTTCATATGGTAACTCAAAATCATTCTTTTTTTATGGTGTTCCAGATGTTGGTGCATATGCAACAAATTTAGATAAGCTTCCATTAAAAACAACTGCAGTAAAAATTCAACCTGATGATTCTATTATTAATAGTTCTAAATTGAAAGTAAGATATAAAGCTGATGCAGCAATATCATATGATGGTTCATTTATTGCAAGCCCAAGTACAAAAATGGAAAAAGTGTATTTTGTTTTAACTGAGGAAAATGGAAAATATAGCTATAAAGCAGTAAGTGAAGATATTTATAGAAATTATGAAAACACTCAAATGGGGAAAGAACTAAATAAAAAAATTTCTGATAAATCATTTGTAAATAAAATAAAAAATGATTATTTATATGAAACAGCCATAAAGGAAACTAACGCTAAAATATTTGATTCCAAAAAAGTAAATAATGAGTTTTCGAAATTCCTTAACCAAATTGATTTTAATAAAAATAATTTAATAGAATCAATTATAAAAAATATACCAGTAGATGCAGACGATATAACCAAAATGAGAGCTATATATTTAAAACTCAATCAATCAGTTACTTATTCAGATTCATTTTTTACAAGTAATTATTTTAGATTGCATACAAATTCTGAGTCATTTTTAAGTGAAGTCAAAGGATGGTATTATAAAAAAACGGATGTTTCAAATGTAGTAAATAGTAACGTTGTTTGTAGTGATTGGTCAAGAATGTATTCAGAGTTATTAGAAATGTCAGGAATTGATAAAAATAGAATAAGCATACGTACTACTACAAATGCTGAATTAACACATAATTACGTAGTAGTTGATTTTGGAGACAAAGTTTTAATTGCTGATGGGACTGAAAATATAATAGGTAGAACCGATCTCGCAAATTCAAAATATGGTTTACAAACTGGTGGGTTTATTATTGCTTCAAAAGATGAATTCTATAGTGGACTAAATCAACAAGGTTATAAAAAAACAGTTGAAGAATTATCTGCAAAAAGTCAATTATCAATTAACGGAAAAGATATATCTGAGGTTGATAAAGAAATAGGATATTCAGAATCCCAATATAATAAAGATTTTAATGATTTAATTTCGACATATTCTAGTACAACTAGTAATAGTCAACAGAAAGTTGATACTTTTATGAAGGTATTTAATTCCAAAAATGAAAGTGCAATTGAAGCCTACCCAGTATTACAAAATTACGCATCAAAAATATTTGGAAGAGATACAAAAGTTCAAATTTCAATTACGGATAACAATAGTATGGTTGATATTGTTATGTACCGAGAGGGTAACGAGATAATGTATTTAGTAAAATATGGCAATGGTGATTTTCAATTAAGAGAAAATATTGATGATATAAATATATTAAAGACTATATCTGTTTATCCGTAAAAGATAGGAGTAATAAATTATATGAAAATTATGCATAAAAAAATTATTGAAAAAATTTTGATGAAAATCAAAAATAGCAAAGGGGAAGAATATAATAAATATACTTCTTTATATAAAATAGTAACAGATAAATATCATAATTTTTTTTCTGATATAAGTATGGATATTGCACTAGAAATATTAAAGGATTTAGATTATGATGAGAAAACTGCAGTAAACATTTATCAAGAATTAATATTAGAAGATATCAATAGTACATATATTTTGGTAAGTGATGATACAAATAGTAAGATTATTAAGTAACAGATATTTTAAATGAATTTTTTTGTAAGATTTTATAGTTTTGTTTTTTCGTTGACAAAAAAACAATTACAGATGTATAATTAATATGTAAAATAGGGAGGTGAATGGTATGGATTTAAATATTAATTTTCAAGAAACAAGAACATTGGCTAACAATATCAAAAATCAAGCAGAAGAATTTAATTCAAAATTGTCAAAAGTTAATGAAATAAATGAAGATTTAAAAAGTGCATGGGAAGGAACAGATGCAGCTAGCTATTCTAATGAAGTTGCAAATCAAGCAAAAATTATGAAAGATTTGTACAATACAATCTCAAGTATAAGCAATTTCTTAACTTCAGTAGCAAATGCTTATGAAGAAGTTTCAAGAAATAACACAATTAAATAGAAAGGAAAAATAACATGGATAAATCAAAATTATCATATGAGAAAATGGAAACATATGCTGAAAATTTAAAAAGTTATTCAAATCAAATGAATGATACTTTAAATAAAGTAAAAGCTTATTTTGCTAAAGTTGGTGATGATGGTGTATGGAGTGGTAGTGCAGCATCAACAACAAAAGAACAATTTGATATTCTAAGCAAAAAATTTCCAGAATTTTCAAAAGCAGTTTCTGATTGCTCTGATTATCTTAAGAGAGTTGTTAGTAATTACAAAGCAGCTGATGCTAAAATTAAAGCTCAATTTTCTCAAAAAAACTAAAAGAGTCTTTTTGATTCTTTGACAAATGAATATTATTTTTTAATGATATTTGTTTGTGAAAGAAGGGGTACTATTTGAGTTCGATAAATGCAAATATTGGAAACATGAGAAAAGATGCAAAGAAAATATTAAAAATAGCTAATGAATTAAATGATTGTGCAAAAGAATATGAAAACGTATTACAAAAATTAGAAAAATCATGGACAGGCGTAGATTCAAATTCTACCATAAAAAAAATGCGTGAAAATCATGAAGAAAATTTAAAAAAATATAACAAGTGTTTGAGGCAGTATGGTATATATATATTTAATGTTGTAACATTATATGATATTGTAGATAATATTTCTTGCTATAAGACAATTAAATAAAAGAGGTTGATAGAATGAAAATTTCTTATAATGATGTAAAAGATAATTGCAATGAGCTAAAAAAAATCAAAAATGATATAGAGTCAAAAATTAATACAATTAAGCAAATTAATTTTGAAGCTTCATGGAAAAGTGATTCTCAAGAATATTATTGTAGGAAATTGAAATCATTTCTTGCAGAATATGATAAATTAATTCTTGATATAGAAAATAGTACAAAATATATATTAAGTGTTGTTGAAAACTATGAAAATATCGATAAAAAAATAGAAAGTCAAACTAAATCTACAAGTTTTCACTCTGAATTTGACTATAGAGGCAAGTAGTATGGCATTTGAAAACGTAGATTTAATATCTTTAAGTTCAGGGTTACAATTATGCAAGGAAAAATTAAAAAGTTATAATAAAAGTTCTATTGAATCAATTTTATCAAATTCAAATGCTTGGAATTGTGAAGCAAAGAAAAAATTTAATATAGCATTTAAAGAACTATATGATATAGACTATAAAAAATTAGAAACAAAAATAAGTGATTATATTAAAGTGGTTGAACAAATGAAAAAATATGTTCAGTTTCAAAATGAAATCAATGAAGCAAAAATCGAATATAAAAATTTGGAAGCTACTATAAATCCAACTTTGCCACCATCTGAAATTTTATCAATTAGTACGAAGATGCGACAAACAAAATCAAAAATAGACAATTATGAAACTGAAATGACTTTGTTATTATCAACAATAGAAAGTAATATCAAAGCATAATAAATAGGAGGAAATTATGGAAAAATATTTACCAATAGGTAGTGTTGTTATGTTAAAAGGTGGTACAAAAAGAGTGATGGTAACAGGATTTTGTACAGTACCAAATGAAGATAAAGAAAAAGTTTATGATTATTCTGGATGCTTATATCCAGAGGGTGTTATATCAACAGAGCAAGTATTGTTATTTAATCATAGTGACATAGAAAAAATATATTATTTAGGTTATATAGATGACGAAGAAAAAAATTTTAAAGAAAGATTACTAAAAGTTTTAGAAACTGGCAAATAAAATCTATTTTTATATTGCTGGTAATATAAAAAGGGGAAAATTAATGAGAGTATCAATAGTTAAAAACAAAAATATTCAAAATATAATTCTACCAGAGAAAGTAGATGGCAGTTTCTGGATAACTGGGACAGATTCAAATGGTATAAAAAGAAATATAATGTCAATTGAGGCAGAAAATGGTAAATGGAAACTAGTCAGTAATAAAGAAATTTATTGCATAAATAATGGCATAATAGAACAATACATTTATTTAGAAAAAAATAATTTTTATATGATAAAAAATGATATTGAAAATTCTACATTCTTAATTTATTGTTCAAATGTATCAACAAACTATAATTATTATGAAATAAGTTAGTATTTAGATTCTGGCTTATTAATTGGTAATGGGCCAAATACAATAATTAATTATACATTGCTGGATGGGGATATTGCAATAATAAAAAAAGTAAATAATAAAGTATATGTATATGATAACAATTCAAAATATGGAATATATGTTAATAATACTAGAGTTTTAAATCAAACTGAAATTAAAATAGGCGATGTTATATTTATCATGGGGTTAAAAATGGTTTATGTTTTGATAGATGATAACAATGGAAACTTAATACCATATATTGGTGTAAATGTAAATGATATTTTTAATAGTTCAGTAAAGCTATTACCATCAAATTTATTACAACAATTAATAGGTTTTGAAGAATCGGATGAAGAAATAGAATATCAATTATTTGATGAAAAAGAATATTTTCATAAAACACCAAGATTTATAAAAACAATAAAACCACTTGTTTTACAAGTAGATGCTCCACCAAGTAAAAATGATGAAAAAAATAATCCTTTATTACTAACTATAGGCCCTATGATCACAATGTCAATGACATCACTTGTGACTGGCTATACTGCTATTAGTGGCGTGTTAAATGGTCAGAGTACATGGGCAAATGCTACACCATCATTAATCGTATGTGGTGCTATGTTTGCAAGTATGTTTATATGGCCAATATTTACAAAAAAATATGAAAAAAGACAAAGAAAAAAAGAAGAAAAATTAAGACAAGAAAAATATAGTGCATACATAGAAGAAAAAAGAAAAGTCATTGTATCTGCAAAACAAGAACAGGAAAACATTTTAATAAATAACTTCCCAGAAATAAGTGAAATACAGGAATTAATATTAAATAGATATGTTACTTTATGGCAAAGAAGAATAGAGGATTCAGATTTTTTAAAAATAAATATAGGAATAGGTCAAATTCCAATGAAAATTGATATTAAATATCCTGAAGATCATTTTTCAATGGTAGAAGATAACCTAAAAGATATGGTTTCAAAACTTGGAAATGAACCAAAATTATTATCGAATGTTCCAATAGTATATTCGATTTATGATCATTTTATAAGTGGTTTAGTTGGCGATGATCAAATATCAAATGAATATATGAAAAGACTCATACTTCAACTATTAGCATTTCATAGTTATGAAGATTTAAAAATAATAATTCTTACTGATGAAGAAAAAGAAGAGCAATGGAAATTTTTAAAAAATGCTCCACATTGTTTTTCAGATGATAGAAAAACAAGATTTTTTGCTACAAACAATGATGAATATCAAGAAATTTGTTATTATTTAGATAGAGTATTTGCACTCAGAAAAGAAAAAATGGGATCAGAACCAATAATTACTAATAGTGATAAAACATATTTAATAATAACAGATTCATTCAGAAAAGTAAGAGATTATGAAGTGATTAAAAAAATTTTAAAAAGCAAGAAAAATTATGGATTTATGTTATTTATTTTGGATAATAAAATAACAAATTTACCAGATCAATGTTCTACTTTTATTAATATTAATAAAAATCAAGGAGAATTTCATAATAATGAGAATTATGCCGAAGTTATTACATTTAAAGTGGATTTAGTAACTCCAATAGATTATGAAAGTTGCATAAAAAAACTTGCCAATATCCCTATTGAATTTGATGTTGAAACAGATTCTAAAATGCCAGAAAAAGTCGGATTTTTAGAGATGCTTGATGTTGGTAAAATTGAACAAATAAACGCTCTTGCACGTTGGCAAAAAAGCAATCCTATGATGAATTTATCTGCACCTGTAGGGATTGGAAAAAGTGGAGAAAAAATATCAATAGATTTACATGAAAAATTTCATGGACCACATGGTTTAATTGCAGGTATGACTGGTAGTGGGAAATCAGAGTTTATAATAACTTATATACTGTCAATGGCTATTAATTATCATCCTTATGAAGTTCAATTTATACTAATTGATTACAAAGGTGGTGGATTAGCTGGTGCTTTTGAAAATAAAACAATAGGACTTAAATTACCACACTTGGTAGGTACAATAACTAACTTGGATGTTAATGAAATAAAAAGAAGTTTATCTTCAATTGAGTCTGAATTAAAAAGAAGACAAGCTTTATTTAATGAAGCCAGAGAACTAACTAATGAAAGTACAATTGATATATATAAATATCAAAAAATGTATAGAGCAGGTTTAGTAAAAGAACCAGTATCACATTTGTTTATAATTAGTGATGAATTTGCTGAACTAAAAAATCAACAACCTGAGTTTATGGAACAACTTATAAGTACTGCACGTATCGGAAGAAGCTTAGGAGTGCATTTAATACTAGCTACCCAAAAACCAAGTGGTGTAGTTGATCCTCAAATTTGGAGTAATACAAGGTTTAGAATATGTATGAAAGTTCAAGATAAGTCGGATTCGAATGAAGTAATAAAATGTCCAGATGCAGCATTTTTAAAGCAAACTGGTAGATTTTATTTTCAAGTTGGTTATAATGAAGTTTTTGTACTTGGACAGGCAGCTTGGGCTGGTGGTAAATATATTCCATCAGAAAGATATAATAAAACGATTGATACTTCAATAGATTTTATTAATCCTGTTGGATATATAGTAAAAAGTATGGAAACAAAGCCAAAAAATGAAAAGGTTAGTGCATCAAATGGGGAAGAATTATTAAACATTGTAAAATATTTATCAGAAATAGCAAATCAACAAAATATTAAGTGTCGTCCTTTGTGGCTAGAAAAAATTCCTCGTGAAATTAGAATTGAAGATTTAGCAATCAAATATAATTATCAAAAAGTTAATTTTGTTGTAAATCCAATAGTTGGTGAATATGATGTACCATCAAATCAAGAACAAAGATTATTAACCCTTCCTTTAACTGATGATGGTAATACACTTATATATGGTGCAACAGGTTCTGGAAAAGAAAACTTTATCATCACATTGATATATTCATCTATGCTATATTATACTCCAGAAGAAATCAATTATTATATTATAGATTTTGGCTCAGGTGCTTTAAACATGTTTTCTAAGTGTCCAATAGTTGGCGATATATTAAAACCAGAAGAAGAAGACAAAGTAGAAAATTTATATAAAATGATTAAAAATATTATAGATGAAAGAAAAAAACTATTTTCAGACTTTGGAGGAGATTATCAAAGCTACTTAAAAAATAGTGGAAAATCAGTTCCTAATTTAGTCATTATAATTAATAATTACGAATCTTATCAAGAATTATATGAGAAATTTGAGGATGAATTAACTATGCTAACTAGGGAATGCAATAAGTATGGAATATATTTTATATTCGCCTTAAGTACACCTAATGGTTTAAGATTCAAATTAAAACAAAATTTTGCGCTTACATATGTTTTACAACAAAATAACGAGGATGATTATGTTTCAATTCTTGGAAGTGTTAATAAAAACTATCCTGCTAAAATATTTGGTAGAGGTATTATAAAAACTGATTCAGTTTATGAATTCCAAACAGCTTTTGCAACAGATAAAGATAATATAACAAAATATATTAAGGAAAAATGTAATTATTATAGTACTAAATATGATGTGGTTGCTAAAAAAGTTCCAGTTCTACCAAATACTGTTATTTTTGAAAATATTTATTCTGAAAAATTAAAAGAAAATGAATTATTAATAGGTCTAAATAAAAATGATCTTAGTAGTTCAAAAATTAATATAAATAAAAATTATATTAGTTTAGTAACAGCTATGGATTTAAATGATACTAATAAGTTTATAAATAATGTAATAAAGCAAATGATTAGAAGAAATTTTAAATCATTATTAGTAATAAATGCTGAAGATTACGAAATTGACTTAAATTATATAAACAAATATCAATATGTAAATAAAAATTTTGATTTAATCTTTGACAAATTATATAATTTTGTAAATCAACAATATGAAACATATGAATCAAATAATTATGATAAAAGTATATTTAGTAATATAAAATCACTTAATTGCATAATTATTGGGATAAATTCATTTAAAAATAAATTAAGTAGTGATAATCAAGATAAGTATTCAGACTTATTTATAAAGGCAAAAGATTTAGGAATTATTAATTTTATAATTGTAGATTCAATAAATGAATTTAAATCGATTGAATATGATAATTGGTATAAAAATACAGTTGATAATTCAACTGGAATATGGATTGGAAATGGTATAAATGATCAATTTAGTTTAAAAATAAATCAAAAAATACCGGAATTAAGAGAAAATGATGTACCAGAAAGTTTTTGCTTTGTAATACATAAGGGTAAGCCTAAATATGTTAAATATATAGAAAAAGTTTAAAAATGGGTTGTAAAACTCATTTTTTATTAAAAAAACATATTATTGACAACAAAATATAGATATAGAGTATTAGAAAATAAAATAGCAAAAAGAGCAAGAACATTGATAAGACAATGATGTAATAGTATGGATGTAACAATAATAAAAGGGTCAATAGGGAAAGAACATGTACATTTACTAGTAAGTGCACCGCCAAGTCTCTCAGTGTCAAAGTTGGTACAACAATTAAAAGGAAAAATATCAAGAACATTACAAATGAAATTTAAAAGTTTGAAAAAGAGATATTGGGGACAATATTTGTGGTCATCAGGATATTTTTGTATAAGTGTAGGAACAGTAACAAAGGATATAATAAAAGAATATATAGAAAACCGACAATATGAGTATGATGAGAACTTTAAGATAATAGGATAGAGTTTACTCTCTTAATATACTTTCAGTATTTAAGCAAGCCTGTACTTTAGTGCAAGGTGGTTGACAAATAATAATTTCTTTGTTAATATAAATTTAGTTTGTGAGGTTAAAAATTAATGGATAAAGACGGGCTGACTCGGCAATATAAAAAATTAAAAGAAAGTATAATAGATGCTAATTATAGTACTTCAAAATCAAAATTAACTAAAAGTATAAATTATATGTTATATAGTGTTTATAATGCAAAAAACAACATAGATAATGAAAAAATGCAGGTTATGAATAATTATAAGATTGATAAAAAAACATCACTTTTTATAATTGATGATGTTAATGGTTGCGATAAAGATGTTATAAATGAACTATATAAAAACGATTGTGTGATATTGACACCAGAATTTAATGATTTACAAATCGCACCTGATGAATATGAATTTAATAAATATATATATTATGATTTAGATGATAGCAAAGACTTAAATAAAACTTGTAAAATAATTAATTGCTTGCTTTATAAGAGAAATGTAGCAATCTTTATAGATGATTTTATGAGTATTAAAAATAAAGAAAAGTTACGTGAATTTATTGAAAGAATAGTTACTATTTCTGAGCATCATAATACATCAATCATACCAATATCAATTGTTAAAGATAAAACAAAAAATATTCTTAATGTAGGAAAACCAATTTATAGTGATTTTAATATAGATGATGAATTTTTATTGAAAGAATGTTTTTCAACATTAAGATGGGAAGCACTAGAACAAATTTATGAATCAAAACATTTTGAAGTAGTTCAGGATAAAATTACTTATGAAAAAAGATATTTAGAATATATAAAGAAATTATTAGAACCTATATCTGTTGATAATCAATTTGTATTAAAAAAAACAAAGTAAATATTTAATAAAACGTTATTCAATGAATAGCGTTTTTATTGATTTTTAATATATAAAATGCTATACTCAAGTTGTATGGTAGGTGGTAATATGTATATAAATTTATATGTTTCAATATGTGCACTTTTAATTTCGTTTTTCTTGCTAATCAACTTTTTTTCTAAAAAAAGATATGATAATAAGGAAACGAAAATATTTTCATATATGCTTATATTTAATTTTATAAATACTATATTCACACTAAGTATTGTATTTATAGAAAAAACAAACATTATAAATATAATATTTTTAAAGATACTTAATAAATTAAATAATGTTATACAGTTAGGATGGATATGGCTTTTATTTCTTTATATGTTATATATGTTATGTAATAATAAAGAAAAAAAATATAATCTCATAAAAATCATTACTGTAATTATCAATATATTACTAGGAATACTTATTTTTATACTTCCAACTAGTTTTTATAATAATATATATTTAAATGGATTATCTGAAACATTTTCATATATTATATATTTTGTATATTTATTAGTTATAATAATTTTGACAATAAAAAATATAAAAAATATGAGTAATAAAAAAAATATAATAGTATTTACAATTTCTTTATTGCTAATGTTAACAGCACTTATAATAAAAAAAATAAATCCTGAATTATTAATTATTTCTTCTATATTTACATATATAAATTTAATTATAAATTCAACAGAAGATCCAGACTCAAGATTGCTTTTAGAATTACAAAAAGAAAAAGAAAAAAATGAAAATTTAAATAATATTAAAATAGATTTTTTAACAAATATGAATTATGAATTTAGAACATCATTAAATACAATTGTAGGATTTAGCGAATGCATAAAACAAGAAGATTCTATAGATGCTTGCAAAAATGATGCTGATGATATAATAACATCAAGTCAAAACTTACTTGAAATAATAAATGATGTACTTGATATATCAAAATTAGAAACAAATAATATGAAAATAACAGAAGAAGATTATAAACCGCTTGAGATATTTGAAAATGTAATTTCTTCATTAAAACCAAAATTAAGTGAAAAAGAAATTGAAATTAAAACTAATTTTAATGAGAATATTCCATACATGTTATTTGGGGATTCAAATAAAGTAAAGCAAATAATTACTAATATATTAATGAACTCTATAAAACATACAGAAGATGGAAGCATTAATTTTGAAGTTAACTGTACTAGTGAGAAAGATAAATGCAATCTGGTTATATCTATAGAAAATACAGGTAAAACAATAAAAAAAGAAAATAAATCATCTAATAATTTAAAAGAATTTAATAAAAATATAGTAGAGCAATCAGAACTAGAATTTTTGATTGCAAAGAAATTTGTAGATATGTTAGGTGGCAAAATAGTTTTAGATGAAAAAAACATAAACAAAACAAAAGTTACTATATATCTTAATCAAAAAATTAAAATGCAAGGTGTTCCATTAATAGCTGAAATTTCAAAATTAGAAGAGAGCATAAAACCACAACAAGAAGATTATTCAGATAAAAAAGTATTAATAGTTGATGATAACAAAATGAATTTAAAAGTGGCAACAAGATTACTAAAAAACTATAATATAATAACTACTGAAGTATTAAATGGTTATGAAGCTATTAATAAAATTAAGAATAATGAAAAATATGATCTTATATTTTTAGATGATATAATGCCCAAAAAAAATGGAAAAGAAACCTTAAATGAATTAAAAAAAATCAAAGGATTTGATATACCAGTCATTGTATTAACAGCAAATGTTTTAGAAGGAATGAAAGAAAAATATATAGAAGAAGGTTTCGATGATTATTTAGCTAAACCAATAAACAAAGAAGAATTAAAAAAAATCTTGAATAAGTTTTTGATAGATAGAAAATCAGATATAGAGGATACAATATTATTTTCACCAAACTCAAAATTTGAACCATTATCTAAGGAATTACTTGAAGAAGTCGAATTAGTAAATGATATAGAAATAGATAACGATATAGAACAAATAGAAGAAAAAATAGAAGAGAAAAAACAACTAAATTATAAAAATAAAAAATTTTTAATAGAAAATAATATAGATGTAGACGCAGCAGAAAAATTACTTGGTGAAATGAGTACATATGATGATGCTTTAGCTGATTTTATAAAAGAAGCTGATAGTAAATATAATTTATTACAGGGTTATATGAAAATAGATAAATTAGAAAAATGTTATAATATTTTTAGAACAATTAAGACAGATACAAGATATTTAGGTTTTATAGAATTAAATAGTATTTTTTCAAACCTTGAAAAAGCAATAAAAGAAAATGATATTGATTATGTAAAAAACAATATCAAAACATCACTTAAAGTATTTAAAAAATATATTGAAATATCAAAAGAATATTTAGGAAAATAGTTATTTTGACAATTACCTAAATCGTGATATAATACATAACATTTAAAGGGTGATATTATGAAGAATAATACAAAAGAAAGTTGGATGTATAAATATAGTTTGGCTAAAGTTTATTTTGAACATCATGGAAAT
>ULOI01057615.1_pt1 | contig 12675 bp, 10 predicted proteins | sample 1952231 | NCBI WGS metagenome assembly ULOI01 (sample SAMEA4835593, study PRJEB28245) | human gut metagenome | biome: gut microbiome; material: fecal sample | place: Denmark | collected 2008
AGAGGATTAATCGCCGGATAGGGGTGTAAACCGAAGAATAAAGGCGGACGTGGCCGCAGGTCAAACGGAAATGGGATTTTGTCTATAAACAAGAAAGTGATACAGAAAGTGCGCGGATGGAAGCTGTATCTTTGAAAGGTATGGCAGACAAAAAATTGACTTGGACGTGTTTGGTTCGTAAAAAAGGGTAAATCTGTTTTATGAAAAAACAAAAACTTGTATTAACGACTTCCTTTTTCGGCAATGAGTTTAGACAAATTTTTAACAGGCAATTGTTCCAATCTTTCAATTGAACGCACTAATGTATTTTCCAAGTTTTTTAACATAAAATGTTCATATTTTTCAGCATTGCCCGTTTTTTTCAATTCCACCATGGCCTCCAAATAAGCAGCTTGGTCTTTTGGAGAAATAAGAATTGGCGGGTATTCATTTTTAATTAAATAAAAATTTGCCAGTAACCTTGCCGTACGTTTATTTGAATCGATAAACGGTTGAATAAAAATAACATTATAATGAATATCCAATGCTTTTTGGATAGGTGTTTTATTGCCTTCTTCAATTTCTCTTAAAATACTTGTCATTTTAAGAGGGATTGAAGCGGGATTTTGTACTGCAATGCCCAAATCATACATTTGAACCCCGACTTTTCTGTAATAATTTTTGTGTTCGGGCTCAATATCTTTCATTAAAGTTGAAGCTGTGCCGATAACAATATCATGAGTTAAATGTGGTTCTGTATAAGAATTCGTTAAAATATCCAAAAAGGCTTGCTTATAATTTTTATCTTGCAATCGGCACAATCTAATAAAATTATCTTGTTCTTCATCCGTCATTTTAGTTTGTTCCAGTGCAATAGAGGAATGCGAACTTTCATCAATCATCCAATCCCAAAATTTATAAGGAATTAAAGTTGTTGCTAATTTTTTTTGATATACCTTTTGTAACTGATGGATATTTTGATAAAGTTCTTGTATAGAAGGGGGTGGGTCTTTTAAAGTTGATTCTTGAAGAACGGGTTGAGGTTTGATTTCAACGCGCACTGTTTTACGTGGTTTTTTATTCGCTTCTTCAACAAGTTTTTCTTTTTCGGAAAGTGATTTTTTCTGCCATAATTTTAACAAGTCGTGCCGTTGTTCCGCTGTAAGCGCCGTTTTATTTTCACGTATATATTGTTGAAGCTCTTTAGAAGTCATTTTGTTATAATCAAGTTGTTTGTTCATTTTAAACCTCTCTTATATAATATAATTATACTTTGAAATTACAATTAAATCAAATAATTTTTGACAAAATATAAAAACCCTTTGAGTTCCGTTGCTTTCACAATTTTGTTATGATATATTTTTGAACTCATTCGTCTTATGAAACGTTTTTGGATTACACGAAAAATATGAAAAAATATCTTATTAAATTAACGGCAAGCGCGTTGAATTTTGTAGCCTTGGGGTTGGGATTGGCCGTAACCGGATACTTTGAACGTGCCGTCTTATTATTTTTCCTTTTTTGTTTGGTTATTTTTATAAGTGCTCTAACGGGTGCTTTGGGAAACTTTTATGTCTTTGCGGCTTTAACGGTTTTAGGAACCGGTGTAGGTTTATATTTTTTCCTGTCGCCGTTTTTTATCAAAAACATAAATTTTTTCCGTCCATGGCGTAGGGGCGTATGTTTCGTGGTTTTATGCTTTGTTATTAGAATTGCGTTTATTTTTCCCGTGCGCACGTTTTATTATGATACAATCGTAAGTCCGTTCGACCGTGAATTGATCCATGCAGGGGATTATATGCTCGTGTCCAAAAGGCATTGCGACGGGCTGTATAAAGTTGTTCAAAACAAAGCAACAAAAGCGTTGGCTGTGATTGATGCCGATGAATCGTATCCCCAATCGCACTATGCACTGTTTGGGTGTCCGGTGTTTATATTTTACAATCGCGACTTGAAACGTATCGGGAAAAAGATTTAAAAAAGGCGCAGATACTTTAATCCCTTATACCCATATAATAAAGTATGAAAGATATATCAGAAAAATCAGGTTATTTGATAAACAGATTGCTTGATGCGGCGTATACCAAAATACTTTTATATTGCTCTTAATAATAAGTTAAATCCGACAAAACACATTTTTATTTTACGGCCAAAAATGATGGATTGCCCTTTGACGCAAAATATTCCAGCAAAAAATAAGCCCCTTAAAAAAGAGGCTTATGAAACGAAAGGTCGAAAGTTTGCCTTAAATCATCGTGCGTAAAAACGCAATGGCTTCGGCAACTTTGTTCGGATTCGTGCCGCCGGCTTGCGCCATATCGGGACGTCCGCCGCCGCCTTGGCCTTCAAGCACGATTGCGGCCGCTTTGACCATATCGACGGCGTTGTATTTGCCGGTCAAATCATTCGTTACGCCGACAACAATGGACACTTTGCCTTCAAATGTTGCGACAGCGCCGACAATGCCCGACCCGATTTTCTTTTTCCATTCGTCGACCATGGGTTTGAGTTCTTTGGCCGGCACATCGTGCAAAATTTTGCCCATGACTTTGACGCCGTTGATGACTTTGTAATCTTCTTCGGTTTTAGTGCCCGAACCGCCCGCCAAAGCCAATTGACGGCGCAAATCGGAAATTTCTTTTTCCAATTTTTTCTTGGTTTCCAATGCCCCTTCAACCTTGGCATTTAAATCCTTCAACGAAGTTGATTTCGTCACATTCATCATATGGTGAATCAGATGGGCTTGAGCGCGCATTTTTTGAAGCGCAGCCAACCCGACAACCGCTTCAATACGCCGTACGCCCGATGCGACGGCACCTTCGGATACGATATGGAACAATCCGATATCACCCGTTGCCGATGCATGGGTGCCGCCGCATAATTCGCGGGACATAACCCTGTCGCCTTGGCACATGGACAATACCCGCACGGTATCGCCGTATTTTTCGTCGAACAACGCCATGGCGCCCAATTTAATCGCTTCATCGGGTGTCATAATGTCGGTTGTAATCGGCGAGTTTGTCAAAATCATCTCATTAACCAACCGTTCGACTTTGGCAATTTCTTCTTCGTTCATCGCACGGTTGAGCGTAAAGTCAAAACGGAAGAAATTCGGCGTGACCAATGACCCTTTTTGATGAACACTGTCACCCAAAACGGTTTGCAAAGCCGCTTGCAACAGGTGGGTTGCCGAATGGTGGACGCGTATATTGAAACGGCGGTCGGTGTCAATCATAAACAGACCCGAATCGCCCGTTTTGACAGTGCCCGATTCAACCGTGCCGATATGCACGATTAAATTATTGTTTGCGCTGCGCACGGTGTTCGTGACTTTGATTGTCGCATTGGCCGTTTTAATCGAACCCGTATCGCCGACTTGCCCGCCCATTTCGCCGTAAAACGGTGTTTGGTTGGCTACAATATACACTTCTTCGCCTTGCAAAGCATAATCGGCGGGTGCGTTGTCTTTGACCAATGCAACGATGTTGGCTTCGGCCGCGTTTTCGGTGTACCCCAAAAATTCAGTGGCGCCGACGTTTTCATAAATGTCAAACCATAATTTGGCCGTTGCCGTATCATTCGTGCCAATCCAAGATTTGCGCGCTTCAGCCTTTTGTTTTTCCATCGCTTTGTCAAACCCGTCGGTATCAACCGTTTTGCCTTGAGATTTTAAAGCATCTTGCGTTAAATCAAGCGGGAATCCGTACGTATCATACAATTTGAACGCGACATCGCCCGGTAGTGCGTCGCCGGTCGCCAATTTCGCCGTTTCCGCATCTAATAATTTCAATCCGTTTTCAAGCGTTTGTTTGAATTTGGTTTCTTCCAAACGCAACGATTCTTCAATCACTTTTTGTTGGGCAATGAGTTCGGGATAGGCTTCGCCCATGGTCGAAATTAACGATGGTACCAATTTATACATCAACGGGTCGGTGCAGCCGATTAAATGGGCATGGCGCATTGCGCGGCGCATAATACGGCGCAGCACATATCCGCGCCCTTCGTTAGATGGCAAAACGCCGTCGGCCAATAAGAACGACGTTGAACGCAAATGGTCGGCAATGACGCGCAGTGACGTTTTGTGTTCACCGTACGGTTCGACACCGGCAATGGCGGCGGATTGTTCAATCAATTGTGTGAAAATTTCAATGCCGTAGTTATCGTTCGTGCCGTGCAAAATAGCGCTCAACCTTTCCAAACCCGACCCCGTATCAATGGATTTTTTCGGCGTTTCAACGCGGCGCCCGTCGGGCAAATCTTCGTATTGGTCAAATACCAAATTCCATACTTCGATAAAGCGGTCGCCATCTTCTTCCGGCGTGCCGGGGCGTCCGCCCCAATATTGGTCGCCATGGTCGTAAAAGATTTCGCTGCATGGCCCGCACGGCCCCGTATCGCCCATTTGCCAAAAGTTGTCTTTGGTGGCAATCGGGATGATGTCTTCGTCTTTCAGCCCGGCGATTTTTTTCCATAAGCTCCTTGCTTCATCATCGGTGTGATATACAGTCACGCACAATTTGGATTTATCCAACCCGATTTCTTTGGTCAGCAATTCCCAAGCGTAAAAAATGGCTTTTTCCTTAAAATAATCGCCGAACGAAAAGTTGCCGAGCATTTCAAAAAATGTGTGGTGGCGGCGCGTATAGCCAACGTTATCCAAATCGTTATGCTTGCCCCCGGCGCGAACGGATTTTTGCACGGTAGCAGCACGCGGGAACGGCGGCGTTTCGGCGCCCGTAAAATAGTTTTTGAATTGCACCATGCCCGAATTTGTGAACATCAGGCTCGGGTCGTTGCGCGGCACCAGCGAGCTGGCCGGCACAATCACGTGGTCTTGTTTTTTAAAATAGTTGATAAAGGTTGAACGAACTTCGTTTGTGATATTTTTAGGCATTTTAAATTCCAAATCGTTTGTTTTTTTTGTTTCGATACTTTTAAAAAGGGGAACCCTTTCATTTTAAAAGCCCGGCCTTTGGTTCAAAAGGCCGGACAAATTTTGCTTTCCGGCAATGATTATTCGGCGGCGGCAGGAGTGCCGGTATCGGCTTCGGTTTCGGGGCCGGTCATCAAAGCTTGGGAAATTTCTTTGCCGTCGGCGCGAATTTCGCGTTCGATTTCTTCGGCCATTTTCGGGTTGGCTTTTAAATAAGCCTTGGCATTTTCGCGGCCTTGACCGATGCGTTCGCCTTTGCATGAAAACCAAGCGCCCGCTTTTTCGACAATGCCCGCTTTGACACCCAAGTCAAGCAATTCGCCCATTTTGGAAATTCCTTCGCCGTAAATGATGTCAAAATCAACCGTTTTAAACGGCGGGGACACTTTGTTTTTGACGACTTTGACGCGCGTTTGGCTGCCCACCACGTCTTCGCGGTCTTTAACGGCGCCGACGCGGCGAATATCCAGACGTACGGACGCATAGAATTTTAAAGCGTTGCCGCCTGTCGTTGTTTCGGGATTGCCGAACATCACGCCGATTTTCATACGGATTTGGTTAATGAAAATAACCAAGGTGCCCGCCCGCGCGACCGACGCCGTTAATTTGCGCAAAGCTTGGCTCATCAAACGCGCTTGCAACCCCATATGGGAATCGCCCATTTCGCCTTCGATTTCGGCTTTCGGCACCAAAGCGGCAACCGAATCGATAACCAAAACGTCGATTGTCCCCGAACGCACCAATGTATCGGCGATTTCCAAAGCTTGTTCGCCTGTATCGGGTTGAGAAATCAACAAATCGTTGATGTTGACGCCCAATTTTGTCGCATAGGATGGGTCAAGGGCGTGTTCGGCATCGACATAGGCGCAAATGCCGCCCTTTTTTTGAGACTCGGCAACAACATGCAAAGCCAAAGTGGTTTTGCCCGAACTTTCAGGGCCGTAAATTTCAACGATTCGCCCCTTTGGCAACCCGCCGATGCCCAGCGCCAAATCAAGTCCCAAAGAGCCGGTCGAAATGGACGGGATTTCAACGGCGTTGTCTTGTTGCCCGAGGCGCATAATCGAGCCTTTGCCGAAGGCGCGTTCGATTTGGCTTAAAGCCGCTTGCAATGCTTTATCTTTTTCCATGTTTGTTCCTCTTTTGTTCTCATGTTGATAATGCGATTATTATCCCTTATTTTTTATAAAAGCACAAGAAAAAAATGCACAGAACCCGTTATGCTTTCGGATTCGTTTTCATAAACGGATTAAAACGCGTATGAACCTATTGAAATATAAAATAAAAATGGCTTAAAACAAGGCAATTTCAACAAAATGAATTTTTTGCTTGAAATTTAAAATAATTCTGTTATGTTAGCGCAATTAACTTTTTGTTTATGAAGATTTTTTTTAGAAGGGTTCCCCAAAAATGTTATTTCCGCCCGACAATATAAATTTAGCCTCATACATTTTACATGAAATCGTGTGCAAAATGCAAGTATCGGCAAACTTGCATCAAAACGGTATTGAATGGGAAAAGGATATTTTGCATTTCGAAAAGCAAACGACCGATGAAACAGTGCGCCATATGAAAAGTTTGGTCGGAGCGTTTGACCATGCCGCGGTTGTCGGTGCTTGTTTAACGTCAGGCTGGTTTGAACATCATGCGAATATGTTAGTGGATGAAAAAAATCCCGAATATGTTCAAAAGGAAATTGCGCAATTTTCACATTTGATTACGCATATTATCCATAAAAAAACGGATCCGATTCGTCCCGATGATAAACGCACGAAAATGCAACTGACCAAAATGGGATTTCAACTTGGGTTGGATTTGGGGCGGTGTTTGAACAATATGACGCCATATAGTGAAATGTCAAGCCTTAAAATGCGCGAGATGTTGGAAATGATTAAGGTTGGGCCCGCCTTGTTAAAACATGGCAAAAAACCGTTGGCACACGCTTATGTTCATACCCGTTAATGTTGGAAACGCTGAGGCGTATGATATGCGAACATTTTAAAAGGAACAACATGGACGCATCCCTTTTTGATTTGGTCGGCGCCTATTACGAAAATATGTCCGCAAAAGACATTCAAAAAGCGGGTGCACACTATCTTGACCCCGTTTGGCCGGTACATCCCGTTATAAAATATCTGTTGCTGTTCAGGGCGCTTGAAAAATTGCATAAAGAAGGTAAGAAAAACCTGCGGTTGCGCTTAATGGCACGGGCGGCTGATAAAAAAGCAAAAGCGCATATGCCCGCGCTTATCGGTGAATTGGCGGCGTTGGCAAATCAAACGCCCGCGAAAACGGCGCAAGCATTAATTGAATCTTGTTTTTGCCAAACTCAAGCGGGGACGCCGTATGTTTTTGCCCATTATTTGAAGGGGGTACAAAGCACATTTGTTAAGGCGGAAAAAATACCTGCACATGCCTTAAGCCGTGCGGTGCTTATTATGGATGGGTGTGACGGCAAAATCTTGTTGTCCGATGATTTTTTAGGGTACTTATGTGCTGTTTCAATCAAGCATAAATATACGCAAGCGGCTGCGTTTTTCCTTAAAAAATTACAAAACAGGGCAGGAAAAGACATGGTATCGGTACTAACCAAATACGCCGTGGATAAAAAAATATTGCATGCATGCGCCGTTACAGGCCTTGGCAAAAAACGCTCAAGTGGTCAATTTAAAAGGATTTTACAGCATTTAAGATAAGACGTATGGAACGGGATTCCTTGTTGTAAACTGTTAAAAAAGTATTGACAAAAATGTTTTTGAGGCGTATCCTTAACTCCTAAAACTTTAAAAAAGTTTTAAATTTTAATTGGTTATTTTTTAAATCCTCATAAGGAGGCGTCCTATGAATTTTGAAGTTGCACCCCTTGACAATCATATTAATTTAACGGCCGTTTCGCTTATGAATGACGTTTATTATCTGACGTATCCCGCCAGGTCGCCCAAACCTCAAGAAGATGCTTCTAAGCGTTTGGAAAAGATTTTAAATCATATGGCGGTTTTATCCAATATTCTTCACAGCGAAGGGCATGCATGCAAATATGCTCGCATGGCTTACAATTGTGCGCGCCGGTATAGCACGGAAGGCATTTATAATTGTTTGGCACAGATGGCAGAAGAAACTGGCAAACCCGTTCCTGAAATTTTTAAAGCCGCCGTTCATGCTCAAATTTTTACCGGTTGCGGCGCCTTTGTCGATACGCTTAATTTTGCCACGCGCAAAACATTTGCCCATGCGGATTGTTCAAAAAAATATGCCTACGAACATGTCAAATTGTTACTTGATGCAGCACAAGAATTGTCAGGCAGAAAAGAGTATGGGGATTTTGGTCTGGATAAAGAAGAATTAAACGCCGTCATTGATAAATTGTATGAAATTCCGGCGCAAAGGCGTGGTGCAAAAGAAATTAATTTAATGCATTTAATACGTGCGCATCTTGCGGTGCATGTCGGCGATAAGCATGCCGCGTTAATGGTTCAACCGTTGCCTGAAAAAGTCTGCATACGAAAAGCGGGCCCCGCCGTTTCGCTTGGCCGCGTGCATGATTAAAGGGAATGTTTGTTTTTATCGTGGGGGGAGTGTGCGATTTCATTAAAGCGCTCTTTTAAAGCCCGAGTAAGGGCAAAACCGTTTAACGGCCTTAAACAAGTCAAGGGCAAATTCCTTGACTTTTTTTTATTTGTCCCCTAAAGTTAACAGATATTTTTTTAAAGTCGATAAAAAAGGGGTACATGATGTTCCAAGGATTGGCCGACAGATTAACGGGGATATTTGATAAGCTGACAAAACGGGGGATTTTAACCGAAGCAGCCGTTGATGAAACAATGCGCGAAATTAAAATCGCATTGTTGGAAGCGGATGTTGCTTTGCCCGTTGTCAAAGAGTTTATTGCCAATGTGCGCGAAAAGGCGGTCGGGGAACAAATTGTCAAATCGGTTTCTCCGGGGCAAATGGTTGTTAAAATTGTATCCGATGAATTGGTAAATTTATTGGGCGGCGCCGAAGAATTGAAAATATTGCCGCACGGGCAAAGCGTTATTTTAATGGTCGGGTTGCAAGGGTCGGGTAAAACGACTTCTACGGCAAAATTGGCCGTGCGTTTGAAAAAAAACGGCAAAAAAGTGTTAATGGCAAGTTTGGACGTTTATCGCCCGGCGGCTCAGGAACAATTGGCCGAATTGGCCGAGAAAAACTCTTTGGACGTGTTGCCGATTATCAAGGGGCAAAAACCCGAAGACATCACGCGCCGCGCGTTGCAAGAGGCAAAGTTGTCCGCTTATGATGTTTTGATTTTGGATACCGCGGGGCGTTTGCATATTGACGAAGACATGATGCGCGAAGTCGGGCGCATACGCGACTTGTCCAATCCGACCGAAACATTGTTGGTTGTCGATGCGATGATGGGGCAAGATGCCGTCAATGTTGCGAAAGAATTTTCCGATAAAGTCGGGATTACCGGTACCGTTTTAACGCGAATCGACGGGGATTCGCGCGGTGGGGCGGCTTTATCAATGCGCCAAGTGACTGGGCAGCCGATTAAATTTTTGGGTGTCGGCGAAAAAGCGGATGCTTTGGAAGTTTTTGACGCCAAACGCATTGCCGACCGTATTTTGGGCATGGGCGACGTGGTCGGGTTGGTTGAAACCGCTATGGAAAAAATCAATCAAGAGGAAGCCCAAAAAACCGCGATGCGCATGATGGAAGGCAAATTCGATTTGAACGATTTGTTGTCTCAGATTCGCCAAATCAATAAAATGGGCGATATTAAGGGTATCATGAAAATGATTCCGGGCATTTCCAAAATGAAAGACAAAATCGATGCGGCGGGCATTGACAATAAAATGATTAAACATCAAGAAGCGATTATTTTATCGATGACACCGTATGAACGCAAATATCCCGAAGTGTTAAAAGCGGCGCGCAAAGCGCGTATTGCGGCGGGTTCGGGTACATCGCCGATGGAGGTGAACCGCCTGTTAAAACAATATGAACAAATGGCCAAAGTGATGAAGCAATTCAAAAAAATGGGGCCGATGGGCATGATGAAAATGATGGGCGGATTAAAGGGCATGATGGGCGGCGGTTCTATGCCCGGCGGTTTCGGCGGCATGGGCGGTTTCGGTTCTGCGGGCGGTATGCCGGATATGGGGGCGATGCCCGATTTAAACGCTTTGCAAAACTCCGGCGGTTTAAATGCCAACGGCTTGCCGAATTTTGGCGGCGGTGACATCAATGAGCTGATGAAACAGTTGCCGAAAAAATAGGGGTGGTGTTATGATTTTTCTTGACTTTTGGCGGGAAATATGATATAAAAACATTTATTAATCGGGATTAATCTATCCCGATTTTTTTATGCTTTATTCAAAAGTTTTGACGATATTTGTTATCTTGAATTTTATTTAAGGGGTGGGAATAGACTTCGCATTATCCATCATGAGCGTTGTTTTTATGACAGAAATTGGTGCCGTACAACTAAAAAATACACTTTTAAAACCTTTTGCCGATGCGCGTCCAATTCTTGCTGTAAAAAATATAGCATGGGTTGCCGTACACGGCCATGCCTTCGGGCGGGATGTACCGTGTGGCATCATCAATCCTTAGGGCGTGGGTAGAGGTATTTTGATAGATGGTTGTTTTGGACGGGCATAGGTTGGGGGAGCCCAATGAAATAATCATTTTATCGCCCTTTTGAACATCAGCAATATCAATGGTTGCATACACCGAATCAAAATAAAATGTGCGGATGGTTAAGGCTAAAATACTTTGGCCGACAAAGGATAAAATCAAAAATAACAGGCCGTATAAAATCGGGCGTTTTAAATGAAGGTTTTTTTCGAAAAACGGGAATAAAATCAAATAGCCCCATATGATTATTAAAATCCCGCCGCATAATAAAAAGACGCCGAAGTGTTTCAACATTCCCGTTATCGCGCACAAAAAGATGAATAAAACGGGTGCCAAATACAAAATAAGCGCTCTTTTAAAATACCCGCATATGGCCGACCCCAATCCCGGGGACAAGCAATTCAGCGCAAAAATTAAAAGGCGTATCAATGTATTTTTCATGCGCAAAAATTAGCATACGATGATAATCAAAGCAACACATATTTTGACAGTATATTCCGCTCCTTTTGGCGGTTGTCCATCATCCAAACTTCATTAATTTAAAAGGGTCGGGATATAGGATGCTTTCAGATTATCGTTTTCCCGCGATATATTCCCCTTATATACCTGCAATTCATAAGGTGGCGCCAAATCGGAACCCACAAGCGTTACATAAAACGAATAGGTATCTTCATCGTTTTTAAATTCGTAATAATGGTTGCCACCGTTGCCGTCAAAGGTTTTAGAGCCGTTTAAGACAGTATCGGGAGGCCCGGCAAAATCATGGCCTTGATTCCAAAATGAAAATCTGAACTTGTGGGATGTTTGACCGTTTGCGTTTAATTCGTCAATCCTGCCGAGTCCCTGTGATGTTTTAAATTTATAAAGGTTTCTTTTGAACTCTTTTAACGTGGGATGCAGCGTTTGCAAATCCGCCTTTTTAATATCGGTTGCAAGTTGTTTTTGCCGCGGCGTTTTTAAATTAAGGGCTATCAGTTTGCCGTCATTGTTAAGCCAAATAAGGCCGGTTAAGAACATAATCCCCTTATCGCCCATTTGAGTCCAATCATTTGCATGGCTTTGGGTTATCATTCGTTTAGAGTTTGCATCAAACAATAAATCATAATTTTCGATAAATTCGTGTTTGTCATGAATAGTTGGCAAAGGCGGGTCAAGTTTGATGGGAAAGGAAACAAAATCGGCAATTTTTTGAGCGTCGTTTGTTTTAACGGCATCAATAAATTTTTGAACCGGTAGAGCGGTTTGGTTCGGAGTGTTTGAATAAAGCGGAGCATGCGCCGTTGCGGCAAAATTTGCAAGAACTTCCACCGATTTTAAACAGGTTGAAAATAACAAAGCGCAACTTAGAATAACGTGCGTATGAATCTTTTTCTTGCCCAAAAAGGCGGAAGCGGTTTTATGTTTCATTTTCAAACCGTTGAGAATTCCGATTCCCGAGGTTTTAAAAATTTTCAAACGCATTTAAAATCCAAAAGGCAAGCGCGCCGATAAGTGCGCTGACGGGAATCGTCAAAATCCAAGCGGTCATTAAATTGCGGGTAATGCCCCACCGGACGGCTGAGAGGCGTTTGACAGAACCCACGCCCATAATGCTGCCCGAAATAACGTGCGTCGTGCTGACCGGTACATGCAACACTTCGGTAATGAATAAGGTAATCGCACTGGCAGTTTGGACGGAAAACCCTTCAAACGGGTGGATTTTGGTGATTTTATTGCCCATTGTTTTCATAATTTTCCAACCGCCGCACAACGTGCCCGCCGATATGGCAAAGAAACACGCCAGCGGTATCCAATCGTGCATATCGGCCATATTTGACATGCGCAAAAACGGGTGAATATCGGGGTTGAGAGCAGTCGCGGCAATCAACGCGGCGGCGATAATCCCCATGACCTTTTGCGAATCGTTCAGGCCGTGTCCGATGCTGAGCAAAGCCGACGAGAGCAATTGCAACCGTTTAAAGTAAATGTCCGCTTTGACGGGGCGCATATTTTTGACAATGTGCATTGTGATAATCGTGATAATATTGCCCGCGATAAATCCGATAAGGGGTGCGACGAAAATAAACAACGCAATAATCCCGACGACGCCCATATGAATGGATTTTAATCCCGACGACATATAGGCCGCGCCCGCCAATCCG
>ULOI01068132.1_pt1 | contig 12588 bp, 8 predicted proteins | sample 1952231 | NCBI WGS metagenome assembly ULOI01 (sample SAMEA4835593, study PRJEB28245) | human gut metagenome | biome: gut microbiome; material: fecal sample | place: Denmark | collected 2008
CGCCAAACGCATCAGCCGGCGTCTCATTCAATGACTGCTCGATTGCCTCCAAATAAGTCTCCGGAACGATACAATCTGAATCAAGAATCAAAAGGTATTCTCCTTCACTGATACGCGCACCATAATTACGAGCCACGCTCGGTCCGCCATTGGGAATGGTAAAATAACGTATCTTCAACTTTTTCTCATACCGTTCTACCACAGACTGACAAGGTACGGTTGAACCATCCTCAATTACTAAAATCTCAAAGTTCGTGTATGTTTGTAAGGTTAAACTATACAATAAATCATCTACTTCATCCGGACGATTATACACAGGGATTATAATGGAATAGTAACGCATATCTGTTCAGTTTTTAATGTTACAAATTTACATATTTATAATCAAAACTGAGCTTTGAAAGGTAAAGGAAATGCGCGCTTTCATCAATTCCTGACCGTGGTTGATAAATATATGAATTGTCCGAAGAATATCAGATAACAATCTCTATTCTTCGGACTCATCCAATCCTTATTCTAATCTAATATTATACGGGAATAATTCCCTTTTCTGCCAATAACTTCAATCCCAAATCTTTCAACTTGAACTTCTGGATCTTTCCACTACCTGTCATCGGGAAAGTATCTACAAAGAACACATATTTGGGAATCTTATGACGGGCAATCTTTCCACGGCAGAAGTCTTTTACAACGTCGTCTGTCATGGTTACACCTTCGTGCAAGATGATAAAGGCTCCCACTTCTTCCCCATACTTCTTCGAAGGAATGGCTGCCACCTGTACATCTTTTACTCCTTCCAGATGATACAGGAATTCTTCCAGTTCCCGAGGATAGATGTTCTCACCTCCTCGAATGATCATATCTTTAATACGACCGGTAATCCGATAATTACCGTTTTCATCTTTTACTCCTAAGTCACCGCTGTGCAGAAAACCGTTCTTATCTATGACTTCGGCAGTTGCTTCCGGATTGTTATAATATCCTTTCATCGTATTATAACCGCGGTTGCACATTTCGCCCTGCACACCTACCGGACATTCTTCACCCGTTTCCGGATCAATTACCCGAACTTCGGTAAACTCATAATCATGGCCTACTGTTGTATACCTCACTTCTGCGGGATCATCTATTCTCGAGTGTGTCATTCCGGGAGAAGTCTCTGTTAATCCATACACACTCGTTACCCGCATAAACATCTTTTCTTCCACCTGCTTCATCAGTTCGATCGGACATAACGAACCGGCCATAATACCTGTACGTAAAGAAGTCAGATCAAACATACTGAACATCGGATGATTCAACTCAGCAATAAACATCGTAGGTACGCCGTAAACCGCCGTACAGCGTTCTTTATGAATGGAAGCCAATACCACCAGCGGATCAAACTTTTCCACCATGACTTGTGTACAACCGTGAGTCAATACATTCATCGACGCCAGCACCACACCAAAGCAATGGAAGAGTGGCACACAGCAACACAGCTTATCGTCGGAAGTAAACTTCATGTGTTCTCCTGTCAGGAATCCATTATTTGCAATATTATAATGCGTCAGCATCACTCCTTTCGGGAAACCAGTCGTTCCCGAAGTATATTGCATATTCACCACATCCTGGCAATCTACTTTAGCTTTTGCCTCGTCTAAGATTTCATCGCTGATGTTCTCTCCCAATAACAATAATTCCGGTGTATTATACATACCGCGGAATTTCTCCTGACCGATATATACCACATTCTTCAGTTTCGGGAAGCGCTTGCTCTTGAGATAACCACGCTGTGATTCCCTTAATTCCGGAAGCATTGTATATACCATATCAATATAACTGCCATCGAAAACACCATCGGTAATACACAAGGTATGAATATCTGCATTCTCAACCAGGAATTCCAATTCGCTCTGTTTGTAGTTCGTATTAACCGTCACGGCAACTGCACCGATCTTGGCAGCTGCATACAGGAATGTCAACCAGTCTGGCACATTCGTCGCCCAGATTCCGACATGAGTTCCATGTTCTACTCCAATAGACAGCATACCTTTTGCCATCCGGTCAACCCGTTCATTGAATTCTTTCCAAGTAAACCGGAGGTCACGGTCCGAATAAACAATATATTCTTTATCTGGCGAAACAGCAGCCCAATGCTCCAGCCACTGCCCTAACGTCTTATTCTGTAAAGCTAACATAACCTGATTCTATTAATACGGGGTATATACTACGCCCAGAATCCGGGCAGAAGAACCTTTTGCTGCATGTACATGATGGGCAACAATCGAATCATAATAAATACTGTCACCAGCTTCCAACTGATACGCATTCTTTCCATATACAATTTCCAGCTTACCTTCCAAGACATAGATAAATTCTTCTCCTTCGTGTGAAGAAGGAACGAAACTTTCACCTTCTGCCGACGGAGCCACATCAATCATAAACGGTTCCATGTGGCGACCCGATTTGTCCTGCGACAAAGAATGATAAGCCATGTGCTTGCGGCCTTCCGTATTGTTATTGGTAAACCCAATTCCGTCTCCAACGATATCGCCTTTCCGACAGACAACCGGTCCCAATTGAGACTGGTCATCCAAGAATGTTCCTAAACGAACCCCTAAAACACGGGCAATTTTAATTAGTGGTGCTAATGACGGAAAATCCACATTATCTTCAATGCGTTGAATCTGCTCCACACTCAAACCTGATCTTTCAGCTACATCCTCAATCGAAAGCTGTTTTGTTTCTCGTATATGTTGGATCTTTGATCCGATAATCTTGTTGTCTTTCATATCTGTACTATTATTATTTAGGCAAGACAAAAATAAACTAATTATTTAATATTTCAAATTAATTGGCGAATTTATCTTTTAAATCATTATTATTTTATCCGATAAAAGAATAAAAATAAAGCAGCCAATGAATATTGACTGCTTTTAATCTATTTATAATTTTACTTCCGAATAAAAGAAATAGCAAATCCTCCTCCAGGAGCCAATTGTATCTGTAACGAACGGGAATGATCTACCACTTGTTCCGTCTTTTTATAATCAGCAGCTTGTTTCCCTGCATTTATACCATCCGAAAATTGTGTAGACAGAAAAGAGCCTTCGCCTAGGAAGGACAAATCCAAATTGATTGTCCGAGCATTCCAATCAGTCATGCCACCTACATACCAATTATTTCCTACCCGACGAGCCGTAACAATATATTCACCCATTTTTCCCTGAAGGATACGAGTTTCATCAATTCCCGTATTAGGAATCGAGCAGATAAAATCAACACAAGGCTGTTCTTGTCTGTAAATCGTCGGATTATCGGCCAGCATCGTCAATGGTGAATCATGTATGATATAGGCAGCCAGCTGATGACAACGAGTTCCCTGACTCATCGGATTATAATAAATCGGCTGGAAATCCTTTTTCGTTGCATTTCGCATGGCTCCAGGTGTATAATCAACCGGTCCACACATCATTCGGATAAACGGCATGGTAACATCATATTCCATCATATCCTTCTCTATCGTGCTCCACTTCATCTCTTCCATGCCAAACAACGATTCGAAGTTGATAATATTAGGGAAAGTCCGATTCAAACCGGTCGGTTTATAAATACCATGCAGATCCAGTGTCAGATGATATTTAGCTGCCGTCTCGGCAATCCGATAAACCATTTCAACGCCAGTCTGGTCATCCCGATCCAGAAAATCTACTTTAAACCCACGGATACCCATTGCAGAATATTTCTTGCAGGCTTCTTCCAGCTGATCGTCCAATACATTGAATACCGTCCAAAGAATCAGATCAACCCCTTTACTTTTTCCATAAGCGATCAATTCTTCCAGATTCAATTCCGGAATAACCGTCAGCATATCACCACTCTTCGGATTATACCAACCTTCATCCAGCACAATATAGCCAATCTTGTTTTCTGCGGCAAAGTCGATGTAGTACTTATAGGTATCCATATTAATACCAGCCTTAAAGTCGACATTCCAGATTCCCCAGTCGTTCCACCAGTCCCAGGCAACTTTTCCTGATTTTACCCACGAATAATCGCCAATCCGATTCGGAGAAGCCAACGCATAAACCAGATTATTCACCGGCATCTGCGTATCATCACCCGTAATCGCCATGATTCGCCAAGGGAAAGAACGCGTACCCTGGCAACGGGCGATATAATCGGTTCGCTTCGTTACATACTTCATAGCTCGTGAAGCATGTACGCCAAACTCTTCCGGATATTCAGCAAAGTCGGCTTTTAAGGCCTGAGCTTTCGGATCAGCTACGACAAACATACCCGGATAATTCTCCAAATCCGACTCTAAAATCGTCACCTTAATACCATCACCACAATCGGCAGTCACCGGCAAGAAGGCGATTTTACTGTTATCCGCCTCACTGATCTTGCTTACTGCATAAATATTCTGAAAAGCCATGGCATACGGATCTTTATCATATGTCGTAAAAGGAAGATAAACAACGTCATCTTCTGCCCAGTTGAAGTCAGCCTGTTCATTGCGGACAATGATATCTTCCTTCATCTTCGTTTCCCACCGATAGGCTACACCATCATTATACACCCGAAATACCAGGGCATAATCACCTTTAAAGGTCACATACATTTCATTATAAGACACATCGAACGACGGACACCGATAATTAAAACAGTCTATATGCTCTTGAAAAGCCTTCTGTTTTACTTTCTTTACTACAGGCGATTGCCCCAAAACTTCGTTACTCAGTTCCAACGCAATCTGATTCTGTTTCATCAATGTTTTCCCATGATACATGACATCATACGAAATATTCTCTTCCACTACGAGCTTCATCTGAATCGCTTTATCAGGCGATGAGACTAAATACTCTTTAGCACTCAATACATTTCCAAGGGATAAAACCAACAAGGAAATCAGGGTTAACAAGCTTCTATGTACCATAATTCTATTCTGTTTTTATCAAATATTATAGGTTGCAAAAATACAGTTTTACCTAATAAAAGCGAACAGATTTCTTTTAATTCATACCATTTCTCTAGTTTTTAATGACAGATCATAAAACATCTGTTTAATAGCATATCAAGTAAATCTTCCCAAAAGGCCAAACCTATTATCATTCCTCGTATATTTGCTCCTAAAACAGATCGTAAAACGTGCAAAACGTCGGAAATACGAGCAACCGGCATAACTAAAAAATCCCATTCTCGGTTTTTACGATCCGAAAGTCAAAAGGACGGAAATTTTCTTTTAGGAGGACATATTGAATGAGAAAAACGAATATTTATCTGTTTGAACTGATCTTCTTCATTATTGGATATACGCAGCAAGTATATTCTCAGGAAAATTCCATTGACTTTCAGAATCCGGTGAGACAAGAGAATGAATTACATTTGAAGTCACCAGAAAAGATATCCTTATCCCCATTCATGCTCGATCCGTCTGTTTATTTTCCTACGTCAAAAGATTTGAATTTACATGCAGAAAATCCTTATGTAATGGAGATAGGTGCTGGCGCATATCTGCTGCAATGGGATCATGGTTCATTATATGGAAGTCATACCCAAAAATCCTTATGGGGATTATTCGACCAAAGGAGTGTAAATCTAAATCTAATCCAACATTATGGATTACTCGATGTGGAAACAGGTATTGCAGCCTATAAATATTGGATGCCAGATAATCCAGAAACACAAATTGGAATTAGCGCATTATTATCTTATCGGTTTAATCCAATTCTCTCGGTTACTGCTTTTGGTAGATATGTGACGAATCCGTTTTATCTATCCATGGCGGCTTATCCTTACATCAACACATCGACTTACGGGGCTTACCTGACTATCAAGAATGAAAAGATGGGATTGGGCTTAGGCGTTCAACGCAAGTATGATCCATTCAGTAGACAATGGATTACAGATCCAATTATTATGCCCAGCTTCAAAATGGGGAAGATAAAAATTCAGATGGATTTCGGTCCAGCTCTACGCAATGGAATCCAGAATTTGATCCACAAAGATCGTTATAACCAAGGGCCTATTATTCCTCATCCATGAATATATTACAATCTACAAATCAAAGAGGATGAATCGCATATTACGACATCCTCTTATCTTATAACAGCCTTTTTTAAGGAATAAATTTATCATTCACTCTATTATTCAAGGAATTTATCTCTTTCGTCCTTAATTTCTATTTGATTCACCTATGTGAATTAATCAATTCACGAATATAATTCAATTAATTCACCAATATAAATTGATTACATCACATTGGTGAATTAAATAATATATAATTGTTTTTTCAAGAGTTTTATACTAGATTTGCAAGAGTTTCTCTTTGTTTTCTCCTAGAGCATCTTGCCTGATTTTCCTCTCCAATAAAGACAAATCCTAATTCCACAGGCCATTTCCTTTAATCAAGGCAATATATCCCCATCGGCTTTGTTCTGTGGATCATAAACAGCCACGCCAACCATCGAATCGGCACAACCATAATATAAATACCATTTCCCTTTAAAGAATACCAGGCCTTCGATAAAGACCGTTCCATCCACATACTGACCACTCTTTTCAAAGTCGGCCATAGGTCGGAAGAACGGAACATCCAATCGTCCGATCGCCTGATAAGGATGCTGAAGATCGAACAAGACTTGACCGGCACTGTACGTACCAGCATTAAAGCGGGGATCTCGTTTTTCGTTGGTTTCGTTCTTTCCATTATACAACAAAAGAATACCATCTTCCGTAATTACTGCTGGAGGGCCACATTCGGTCAAAGCGCTGTCAAAGTATTTCTCCCGAGGATAAATAAGTCCGAGCAACTCGTTTTGATCATCCAACACCGGCTCCCAATTGATCAAGTCATCGGATGTAGCAGCAGCCACCATGTGTTCTCCCCAGTACATCAGATATTTCCCATTTACCTTCGCAATCGTCTGCCTGCCATCCACCAGCTTTGTTACAATCGAACCGGACTTGCAAGCCATATCTTTGAAACGGCCGTTATAAGCCTTGGCAAAAGCAGGTCCATGCTTTTCCCACGTAAGCAGATCTCTGGAAGTTGCAACCGACAAACGGGGAACTTCCCGATTCCAAGCGGTGTATAACATGACATAAAGTCCATCTTCCGTCATGGCTACACGCGGATCTTCACAACCGCCCGGCCATTCAAATTCTTTGGCATTATCTTCTGCCGGATACATCACCGGTTTATCACGCCGGACCATCGTAATACCATCCGTACTCTCAGCCAAACCAATCCGGGAAGTACGCATACCAATACCTTTAGCGGAATTATCTTCTGCCCGATACAACACACAGATCGTATCACCCTTCAGAGTAGCTGCCGGATTAAAGGTATCACTTTCTTCCCAACCGACAGGTTCTTTCCGCATCGGACAGTTGAATTTACTTTCCGGCCGAGGCTGAATAATCGGATTCACTCCTTCCGGCCTTACAAAACCACCCAATGCCCATTCAGGAAGGACATTCGTTTTAGCAGATTGCTCTGCCGTCTGGTTTGCCTCTGACTTTTTCCCTGAGCAGGAGAAAAAAGCTGCAGCCAAACAAACCAAAGCCATTACATGTAATTGTTTCATATCTTTCATTTTATAATCACCTGCCTACAATATTTCCAGACAATATTTCCCCTAATAAAGAATCCAAAGAATCTACAACTTGATATGAAGACTCATCCCGTCTTTTATGTTTTTCTTACAACAGATCTTATCATCTGTTTCTACGACCACGAAGAGTCCTTTCTCTGTTCGTTTTATCTCAACGTCAAATACACGACCAAATGCCTGAACCCTATTCAGACTCATCTGATTCCATTCTGCCGGCAAACGAGGAGTCAAGACAAACGATTTAAACCCAGTCGGACGAATACCAAACAAACCTTCTGTAATAATCCGGCAATACAGTCCACTTTCAGCCGACAAATGTCGCTGATTACCTTCCGGCCATGCTTCAATGGCATAAGGAACATGTTCGCCCAACAACCGCTGACCGGAGTAAAACTTCAAATATTCCGTAGCCTTTTCTGTTTCTCCACATGCATACACACCACGAAGCGCATATAAAGTAGAGCGGTCCCAAAACGTTTCGCTACCAGCTTGTGTCAGAAGTCCGTTCTCGGTCCACAACCGAGGAGAGAACAACGCCCGTACAGTTTCATCTTTCCGATCAAAGATATTCACTGTCAAAGGGATGCAAATCCACGAACGCAACACATCATTCCCTTTATAATATTGATACGTTTGGAAACCTTCCACTTCTGCCCCAAAATACTTTTCAATATTTGCCCTTAAAGACTTAGCCTCACTGGCATACCGTTTCAATAATTTACTCTCTTTCTTCAATTCTTTCCCCAAATACACAGCCGAATTCAGGGCATCATAATATAAAGAAGAAGTACACAGATTCGCATCACCAGCCGGGAAACGCCCTTCCAATTCATCCGAATCAGATGCGACTACTCCGTCAGCATTCACCTTCCGATGACAATATTCCAAACACCACTCAATAAGCGGCCACAACTGCTCGGCTTCCTCTTTATTGCCTCTCTCCAAAGCATATCGCGAAGCTCCATAAGCAATCATGGCAGCATCACCGCGATCGCCGGCTCCTCCCCAGACATCCGTTCCTTCAGCAATAATCGAACTAGGCAGAGGTTTATACGCATCATTCATAAAACGGGCAAACTGCAAATAAGCATTCAATGCCGATTGATTTCCTTTATCATATCCCAAAAACGGGAAGAAAGGATTGATATATTCAGCCTGGTCATTTGCCCAAATCGCTGCATAATAAGATTCTCCACCCGGACCATGTAACAATCCGCAAGCGGTATCATAGATACTTTCCGCTCCTCTGATTTTAGCAAAGGCAAACATCGTATTGATCACCGGATCCGGAGTATTCAACACCAACTTTCCCCACAACTCCTGGATGAAAGCCCGACGTTTGCTTAACTCACTCTCTATATCTGGAGTCACTTCCGATTCTCCCTGTTCATAGCCTGCCGTATAAGCATAAAAAGAAACGGACTGCCCGGGTTGCAATAAAGTATATGTTGCTCCGTTCAATGCCTGAATAATCCGATAACTGCCATTTACGCCTTTCTCAGCAGCAGTCGTAATTACATTCTTAACCTGATTAATCTCGACAGTAACAGCTTTATTAGCCTTATTCTCCAATACATATTTCTCACAAAACATCGGTTGGGTTGTAGAAGGGAATAAAATGCGCGTCAAACCAACGACTCCCTGTCGAGTAGGTAAATCACTTTCCACTTCCATCGTTCCATCCAAAGAGATACTACGTACCTGTTCCTTTATCTGAGCATTATTAATCAACACATTCTCCAACGGATTCCAGCCCAACTTTCGCATCAGACTTGCATGAGTATCATTCGGGATCGTTCTAAGCATTGGCCAAACCATACCTCTGTTCAAAAGGAATCTTCCATCATCATCAACCCCATAACGAACCACTGTTGAGACTTTTAAGCCACTCATCTCAATATGATCACTATGAGCTTTATCTCCTGATTTTATTTGCCACGTGATTCCTCCATTCTGATTCAAATGCCATCGCTGCTGAGCATATGAGCAAACAGAACAAACAATTATAAAACATATAAACAAGGCTACTTTTTTCATGGATATCAAATCAATATATTTCTTTCTCACAAAAATAGATACTATTTCCTAAAGTAGAATTCTATTAACGGGATTATTTTAAGGCCTGAAGAAACCATTCGTCCTTACATTGTGAAGCTAAGGAGATATTATTTAAATCAATAAATAAAAACAATCAAGATTTATAGAAAAACTATGATTTACGAAAAATAGTTCAAAAACTAATATTGTGCTTAATCGATGATAAATTATAAATCTGCAAACACTCTCGTGTGTCTTAATATAATGTTCTTTAGGTTTATAACCTGAATATTTGTGTTTTTATAAGCTACGGAAGATCATACAAAATCTTCCGTAGCAAAAAGAATCTATTAATTATTTTATCTGAACAACTGGAGTATAAACATACTGATCAGATTCTGCTGGCTTTACACCAATTCGTGCGTATAAAGCAACTGCAGAAGCCGCATCATCATTACCAGATAAATCTAAAGACATAGATAAAGTACCTTCCGAAACATCCGTTAATTCCTGACGAGCTAAATATGTACCTTCATCCACAAAGGCAGTCTTACTTACAAGTAAAAGTGCGCTGCTTATTGACGAAGTTTCTACGACTTTAGTTACCAATGTTGAACCATTTACAATATTTCCATTCAGAGAAAAATTTTCTTCAGCCAATGTATAATATGGTGTTACAGGCAGTTCACAAGTTGTATAGCCATTTACATTCACTACTATTGTATCAGTACTATTCAGCCAAGGTCCATTTCCAGAACGAGTAATTAATTTATATTGCCCATTAAATAAAATAGCCTTGAAAGAACCATCCTGAGTCAAATAGACAGGAATAGGGTCATGCTTTTCATATCCATCCTGATATAATTGAACCTGCACAGCATCTGCCGTTCCTCTGACACCTATTGATTGATTATTATAGACTACCCTTCCCTCTAAGGTCGATTGAGGTTCATCATAATTATCCAAACCACAACCCGTGGCCAATAGCATGCATAATACAGTTGAAAATATGTTTGTTATTATTTTCATAATATTCTTATTTTAATTATATTATTGATACGGATTCTTTACAAACTTTGGATTGTTATTCACCCAATTCAAATCTACAAAATTATAATAATTTTTCATTTGGAAATATCGAGGATATGGTTCTGTATTTACCTGTTGCTTAATAAATACCCATTTACCATCTGCCGGATCTCCAGGAGCATTTACTCGGTAAGGATATAAAGCCCATTGCTGAGCATTTGGATCATTTGTAACACCATTCCAAACCTTGTCTGCCAAACGCCAACGTTTCATATCCCAATAACGATGATCTTCAAAAGCGAACTCAACTCGATTTTCTCGAACAATATCATCTAATGTAACGCTTTCCAATGGCTGAATACCTGCACGATCACGAATCACATTAATATATTTCACTGCATCCGCATTATTACCTAACTCAAATGAAGCTTCACAAGCTATCATATAAGCTTCTGCAATACGGAAATAAGGCCACCACAACTCAGAATTACGTCCTCGAGTAGAGGCCAAAGATGTTTCATCTAAAAATTTACGATAAAAGAATCCTGTCTTATTAACATACTGGTTATTATTAGCAATTGGACCATTCACTGATGTAATAGTTAAACCATTCTCATCCTTAGAATCCTGAGTAGATACTAAAGTTGTCCATTTTCCATTTTGTTTTATCAACTGTCCAGCTTGTAACACGACCTCAGTTCCCTTAAAATTAGCTCCTGGATAAATCACTGTACCCCATAAACGACCATCTTTATTAGCAAAAGCATCTACCGGCTCATCATAAAATACATAATCACCATTTGCTTCTTGTATTTTGATTGTACCATCCCGATTATCAATGTATTCAAAAGCTTCTACCAAATTTAAAATGGGTCCACCATAGCAACGATCGATATCTTCTGCATGAGAAGCTGGAATATTAAACTTCGTAAATTCAACCGTTTTGCCTGGATATTTATAATCACAAGACCATATTACTTCTGTATTACCAGTTTTCACATTAATAGCATTATAAAATGCTAATCCTGGATCATTCGCATCTGTCATCAATGTATATACTCCACTATTAATAACTGCAGTAGAAGCTTCCAAGGCCGTCTGATAATATCCTTGTGCACGATCAGCAGGAATTCCAACTTCCCCCCCAGCTGTTTTTATAGGAGATGGCATTTTATTATTATAGTTTGCCAACGATCCTGCATATAAAGCAGCTCGAGCCTTTAACATTAAAGCAGCCCATTTTGTTGCTCTCGCAGCATTAGTTGTCGGTTCAACTGGTAACATATCAGCGATCTCAGAACACTCAGAAATAATATAATCATACAGTTCAGCTTCTGTTGAACGTGGGATTTGCATGTCTTCAATTTCCATACCTGGATATGTAAACACTTCATCTCCAACAATAGGCATACCACCAAGACCACGTCCCATGCAGAAATAAACCCATGCCCGAAGGAAACGAGTTTCACCCTCTAACCGCTTCTGCTCACTTTCTTCCAAAGCTGTTGTTGTACGTATTCCGGCCAAAAATTGATTTAAATCACGAATAAACTCATAATCATAAGTTCTCCAACGATCTTCCTCGAACTCAGTACGAGTATCTGGACCGCCATCACAACGTGCAGCCTCATCCAAGATCGTCATAGAATATGATCCATCACCATCTTTCGTTCTTTGCCCCCACTGCTTTCCTTCCATTCGACCGTAATAATTTGCCAAAACAGATTTAATCATAACTGCATCGTTGAAAATCTGTTCATTTGTCAAAACATCATCTGGTTCTTGTTCCAAAAAATCCTTGCAACTATTCAACGATAATGCCAGTGATGTAACCGCTGCGATAGTTAATATATATTTCAATTTCATAATCCTTAGAATTTAACATTTAAAGGATCAGCGGATATTTCAGGTTGGTAATCCC
>ULOI01023391.1_pt1 | contig 12505 bp, 9 predicted proteins | sample 1952231 | NCBI WGS metagenome assembly ULOI01 (sample SAMEA4835593, study PRJEB28245) | human gut metagenome | biome: gut microbiome; material: fecal sample | place: Denmark | collected 2008
CTCTCTTTATTCTTCATTGATGAAGTAAAAAAATACCGTACCGAAACCGGAGAAAAAGGTATTTATGCTCAGATGTTTGAGGAATGCTACAACGAGCTTATGAGCAAGGAAAAGTATGCTCCTCTGAAAACTTATTTTAATACAGATGTTGAAAAAGCCCATAATGGTTATTTTTCACAGGACAAAAAAGGTATTTACAAAAACACTAAGGGCGATACCCTCGCAGATGACGATACTTATAATACAATTATGAAAGATAAAGAATGGCTTTTGTCTTTTGAATGTCCTTTAAGATTTATATTCTCCCATTCTGCTTTAAAAGAGGGCTGGGACAATCCGAATGTGTTTCAGGTTTGTACATTAATTGAGCAGAAATCAACATTTACCTGCCGCCAAAAAGTCGGTCGAGGTCTAAGACTTTGTGTAAATCAAGAGGGTGAACGGATTGAAGACAGAAATATCAACATCCTGCACGTTATGGCAAACGAAAGTTTTGCTGAATTTGCTGAAACTCTGCAAAAAGAAATTGAACAGGAAACAGGCATGAAGTTTGGTGTATTGCAGCTTAGTGCTTTGATGGATTTGACTTATGAGGAAAAAGTCGAAATTGAACACCAAATGGATGAAGCCTCTGCCTTTGATGTTTATGAAGCACTTGTTGCGAATGATGTTCTTGACACTAACGGCAACGTAAAAGAAGATGTAAAAGTTGAAGAAATTGAACTTCCTGAAATAGCAGAGCCGTTAAAACAAGAAGTAAAAAAAATAATTAAGCAGGCTGAATCTGTAACTTTTGAAAAACTCAAAGAAGTAAAATGTGTTGAAACCCGTATTGAAGAAAAAACATTTACGCATGAGCAAGCCACAGAGATTATGGAAGAACTCAAAGAAATGAAAGTAATTTCAAAAGAGGGTAAAATAAAAGACACAATGAAAGCACAGCTTAAAGCCGGCAAACTTGATTTGAGTGAAAGATACACAAAAGCCGCACAACGTGCAATTATGCAGGCATTAGAAAAAGCCGACAACCGCCCTGTTATTCGTGATGCGAATAAAGAAGTTACGGTTAAACTGAAAAAACAGGCAATTTTATCCCCCGAATTTAAAGAGCTGTGGGATAAGATTAAGCAGAAAACTACATACAGAGTAAATATTGATACAGACACTCTGATAAAGAACTGTGTAAAAGAATTACGTGAAATGCCGCCGATTCCAAAGGCTAAACTCTTAACTTCAACTGCTGAAATTGAAATTGAAAATGCAGGAATTTACTCAACAGAAAAGCACATACAAACTACAGATTTAGAAAATACTTATAATTATGTGCCTGATATTTTGCGTTTGATAGCTTCTGAAACTTTATTAAAGCATTCAACTATTATTCAGATTTTAAAACAAAGCGGGCGTGAACAGGATTTTATGAATAACCCGCAGTTATTCTATGAAAAAGCACTAGAAATTATTTTGAGAAATCGTCACAGCTTGGCGATTGACGGGATAAAATATATTAAACTTGCAGGTGAAGAATATTATGTTCAGGAAATTTTTGACAGCGAAGAACTTCTTGCAAATCTTGACCGAAATGCTGTTCAGGTTGAACATAGTGTTTACGATTACCTGATTTATGACAGTGGTGTTGAAAGCCGATTTGCAAAATCTCTTGATGAAGATCCTGATGTAAAAATGTTTTTCAAAATTCCGCCAAGATTTAAAATCGAAACTCCAATAGGGAGTTATAATCCTGATTGGGCTGTGTTCTTAGAAAAAGATGGGGAACAAAAACTTTATTTTGTGCTTGAAACAAAAGGAACAACAAGCCTACTTGATTTAAGAAACTCAGAAAAATTAAAAATACATTGTGGTAAGCAACATTTTGCAGCTTTAGAAGATGGAATTGAATTTTCAGAAGAACCAGTAAAAGACTGGAAAGAGTTTAAAGTTAATATTTAAACACCATTTACGAACGTGAACTTTTGTAAATAATTGGACATTATTTTTAATAATAATGGCAAATTTATTCTTTATGAGGTTTAATCTAAAAAAGAGGAAATTATGAAGATTAATCCAGTATATTACCAAGCATACAATTATAGTGTAACACAAAATCAACAACAAAAGTTAAATAATCTTAATTCTAATTATGCATATAAATATATTCAAAAGGATGCCTTTATGTTTATTGGTTCAGCTAATATGTGGGACAAGGTTAAAGACATAGGTAAAAAGGCTGTAGACAAAACAAAAAAATCATTTTCTGATTTTTCCTCTCTTTTTCAAAATAAAAATATAGAACTCTCTCAAGAGGAAGAAACATTTATTAATAGTTATTTCAAGAAAGAGGCAGAAATTAAAGCTGAATATGACAAAAAAATAGCAGCGGTAAAAGATGGTTTTTTGGATCAATGGACAAATGGCTCTGAAAAAGAACGAGAAAGGTTACGTAAAGAAAAAGAGCAAGCATTAAAAGTTGCATATGCATATCAAGATTTATTTGAACAGAGAGAACAGGAAGCAATTGATAACAAAAAGAAATTTGCGGAACTTGCAAAACAACTAAATATGAGTAAAGAAATATTGGCGGCATTTGAAAGTTCTCAATTATCAAGTCAGCGAAGACTTGACATTATTAATAGAAGGAAAGAACTCTTAGATAAAAAGGGATTTAGCCAAATTGCCGGTTATATCGATGAGAGAAATAAGCTTCAAGAAAATTTCCTTGATTTAATTGATGATGAAAAAGCAGGAAAATATTTAACGCAATCAATTCCAAATGCAATATTGTTTTATGGACCTACCGGTTGCGGTAAAACAACTTTTGTAAAGGCTCTTGCAGAAGAAGCCGATTGTAAATTCATAACTATTCAGTGTAGAGGTTCACAAAAAGAAAAAGAACAACAACTTCATAATACTCTTATGGGATATACTGATACTGATGATTTTGATGAAGAAATTGAAGTCCCTGGATTGCTTGATAAAGCACAAAAGAACTTTTTAAAAACAGGTAAAAGAACCATTATCCTGATTGATGAATTTGATAGATTTTTTGGAAAAGATGTTACAAATAAGTTTATAAGAGAAATGAAAGGGATTTTAGAAAGTTGTTCTGAGGATAACCATGTAACATTTTTCCTTACAACAAATAAACCGCAAAAAATTCCTTATGAATTAAGAAATTCACATAGAATTGAACCATCTTATCCTCTTGATCCCCCAAATAAAACTAATACTGTTGCAGTAATTGAGCATTATCTTCAAGGGTGCGATACACAGGATTTGGATTACAATACTATTTTGAATGAATTATTCAAATACGCACCTGATGAGATTTACAGTAATACACATTTAAAGGCGATTTGTGAACTTGCAGCAGATGTTGTAAAACCTGATGACAGCCCGCTAACAACAGATATGTTCCTTCAAGCTATAGAACAATATAACAATTCAAATACTGACCATAATCTTTTAAGAATAACAAAAGAATATCTGAAACAGTATGAAGACGATAAAGCAAATTTATAAAGGAATTTTATTATGAAAACTTCTGGAATTACAACTTTTAACAGCAATATAGATGTAGATGTAACAAGAAACAAAAAAAGAAAAATATTAGAGTCTACTGCAATCTTAGCAGGCTCAACTGCGTTTATTCCTGCAAGTTTTTTAATTGCTGACAATTTTAGCAATAATAAAAAGAATTATCTAAAATCAGTTAAAAATGAAAAAGATATATTTACTAAAACAGTTCAAAAAAATACTGATGTAGGTGTGGGGCTATTAAAAAAAATTGGAAAACCCATAGATGACACTGTAATAAAAGCCATTAGAGATCAAGTTGAAATAACAGAAAAAACTAAATTAGAAGAAAAATTAGCTCTTTTAAATAAATTTCGTAAATCACATGTTAATAAAGGTTTAAAAATTTCTGCAGGAGTAGGATTAAGTCTTGGTGCTGCTATTCTTGGAATAAAAAATGTTTATGAAAAACAAAAAAAGCAATCAGTGCAAGTAAATTCAACTACTCAAACTTATAATAATAAAATAATATCAAATAATAGTCTGTCATTTGGAAATACAAAAAAACAAATTTCTTTTACCGGAATTGTTGATAAAATTGCGAATGAATTAACTCCTCAACAATTAAAAAATTGGCAGGATTACGTAAATGGAGTATTCCCAACATTAGAGGAAACTAAATGGGCACGTAAAATTGCCGACTTTAGATTAAAAGATTGGCCTAAAGGTATTATAAATTCTTTTATTGCCAAATATCTTAAGCCTTCCACTGATAGAGAATATCACACATATTTACTGAAACAAGATATTATAGTCCCATCGGAACCTCCAATGTATTATAGAAATTATGATAAATGGTTTAATACTCAACGGTGGCAAGATTTTCAAAAATGGCCGGAATATATAGACAAAGCTGCTCAATTCGAAAGAATGGAAAGTATTATTAACCAGGAAAGAATAAAGAGTTATGCATTGGAAAAAAAATTACTTGAACAAGCTGCAAAGAAAGAATTATCAGCAGCTTGTATAAAATATCAAATAAATGAGGAATTTTTATCTGCATTTAATAAAGACAATAAAAAAGTAAAAATTCCTGATGCTCTAATGATACAAAGCAAGAACAGAGAGGATGCAACCGAAACATTAAAATGGATTGTTGGAAAATCAAATTCAAATTATATATATATTGAAGATAAAAATGAGGCAAATTATACAAGGTTAGACCAAATTCGTACTGTTCTTGAAGAAGCAGAGGAAAACTATAACAAGAACGGTAAGAGAACTCTTGTTTGGGTTGAAAATTTTGACAAATTACTATCAAAAGACTCTGATAACGAGGAAGTAATCGGAGATTTAAAAGATATGTTAGATAAAATAAGCAAGCAGTATAAAACAACTATTATATTTAGTTGTAATAGCACTGAAAACCTTGATCCAATTGCATTGCAACCACATAGGGTGAAAATATATAATATTGATAAGGAAGCTCCTTTAGAAGAATTACAAAAAATTCAAAATAATTATATTTTATCTAATATTCAAAAAATAAAAGATAGTGATGGATACAGATTTAAATATGTACCATTTGAACAAAATTTTGTTGACTTGTATTTAGGAGATTTTTCTTATAGTTCTAATATTTTATGGGTAGATTCTCAAAATATAGATGCAATACATGCTGTAATTAACAATTTTGATACAATAAAAAAGATACCAAAATTTAAAAATATTAATTCAATAAAATTTCCAAGACCTGATAATATTAAAGAACTTGATAATAATAAATTAAGATGTACTGGGAATATAACAATGGATGGCAAAGTTATCTATGAATATTTTGTATAAATCAGCATTAAACTATAGCATTTATTCCATTTCTATTATACAATCTTAACTTTTCATCTTTATTATTTAGAGTATATTTTTTGTTTTTTGCTTCATCAAATATACAATTTAAAATAATACCGTTTGCCAAAAGCACCATAAATAAAGAATTATTAAAAAAGTTTTTATTTTTACTTTTAAAATGAATACCTGCATACAACAAATCCATTGTAGTTAATAAAAGCAATGTTTTAGCATTGTTAAATTTATGCGTTTTGTCATAAACATAACTATCTAAGTTTTTTGAAGTTTTATTTATATTAACTTCTTTTTTACTGCGTTTTAAATATTTATACTCATTTATAGTGTCTTTAGATGGAATACTTATAAGCATTAAGTACTCTCCTTTTCTAAAATTTTCTGTTCATTCTCAAATTTTTCATTTATTTCTTTTGTAATGCAGGGTTTTACCGAGCGTATTGTATTAATAAAATCATTTTGGTTACATTGATTTTTAGGTAATTTTTTCTCTATAATATTTTCTATTTGAGCATTACTATACATATAATCAGGTTTTACATGTTCAAATTCGTCAGTAATTTCATCCAGGTTATAGCCATCAATTTCTCTGTTATTGACATAATATTGTACAATCTCACGAATATCACTCTTTGATGCTACCCCCATAGGAATTGTTAATTCAACCTTATTTAAAATTTTTCTATTTATTAGTAAAGGATTGTTAGTTGTTAAAAATATGGTTGTATGATATTTTTTTGCACTGTTATCAACTAATTGTAAAAATTCATCTAATAAATCAGGAGTATCATTTAAGAAGTCATCAAATTCATTTAATTGAATAATTGAGAATCTTTTATTTGTGTTATAATTTTCTTCTCCTTCTTCCAACCTTTTCTTGAGCCATTCGAGTGTCTTCTTTTCATTTCCCATTCCTATTGTTTTATTTTTAAATTTAGTACCAGCATCCTCTGCTATTGCTGACCCGATTGCAGTTTTACCTAAACCGCTTGGACCGTAAAATAATAATAAATTGGGGACAGCATTTTCATCTTTATTTTTCACTGGAGTAATATAAACAGTATTTAATAAAGACTTTGTTCCTGCATATCCTGCTATTCTTCCCAACGCATGATTAGATTTTGTTTTATTAATTAAATCTTCTTTGGTTTTTAATACTATCTTATTGAGTTCATTGTCGAGTTCTTTTTTCTGTTCTGGGGTTAATTTTGAATTTATATATGCTGCTCTCGCTTGTTCTTTTTTTATTTTTGAGTTAGCAGCCGCATTAGCTTCTTTTAACATTGAGAAATTACGTTTTCGCCATTTATCTGCAAGGATATTTGTTGCTTCTCCAGTAGTGAAAGCAAGGTTAATCAATAAATCTTTATCCTTAAATTGTTTGATAAAATCTCTTGTGTTTAGATTTTCAAGATTAAGATCATCAATAATTTTTTGCTGAATTTCTTGAAATTCTTTAAATACTTCTGGTGTGTTATTTAATTCTTCTTGCATTTTTTGTATAGCTTGTAGTGCATCATCTCTTATAATACTATCTTCTGGAATGTTAAGTGTTTCATAGAAAAGAGTATTCATAAGTGCCATACCAACCAAATTTTTAAAATATTCTTTCTTTGATTTTTCATCCAGATTTTTAGTAGTAAGAACACCCTGTAAAAAACTTGCAGTAAACATAGTCCCTGCTCTTGGTAAATTAATGGTACCCGTTAATGTATGCATTACTTCGCCTAAAATAGAAACGTTCTCCTTTGGAATTTTAGATAAGGCTGTTTGTACATCTGAAGAATTAGAAGGATCAAGAATCCCGTGATCATGAAAATGTAAAATACCCATTGTTGCGCCATAAATGGCTGTTGATATTAATTGATCCTTGGCATTCATAGTATCTTGTTCATAAGCTTTTACATATCCCCAACCCATTTTTTCTGTGATGCCTGTGCTTAATACAGAATTTATTCCTCTGACAGCACCGGTAACAGGACCGGAAGCAGTACCCGCTGTTGCTACATGAGTACCGATTCCAAGCCAACTTAAAAGAACTTGTGCACCTCTAACACCTATATATGAGCCCATTACATACTGTCGTCCTGCATACATGAGGCTTGCAGCAGGATTAACGTTTAATAAATTTTGTAAATACAGAAACATCAGGGCTTGTGTCCCACGTAAAAAAGCTGTATCTGCTCCAACCGCAGCACCTTCCCCCATAGTCGCTGATATTGTACCGCAAGCAGCACTTGCACTATGAATAGCTATATGACATTTCTTTTTTTGTTCAGGAGTCAGAACTCCACCAAAAGAGATTTCTTTTGGAATTCGATTAGCAGCTATAATCTGGTCAGATTGTGGAAAGGCTTTTATAATTTCCTTTAAGCCTTCTTTTTTGTTTTTTTCACCTTCCGTAAGATTCGTTTTTGAGTTTAATTCAAAGAGCTCTTCTTGAGCACGTTTCCTTAAAAATGTAAATAATACATTTCTAGCTTTATTATTTTCAAAGACATCTAAGAAACTTTTCTCATTATCAAAAAGTTTCCCATCTTCATCCAGTTTTTTATTATAATATTTTTCAGCAAATTCATAGTCTGAAAGGTTCTCAAGTGTTGGAGATTGAAATCCCAGTTCTATATTGCCATTGGAAGGCTTATTTATATATAGTCCACTAAAGTAAGAATTATTGATATTATTATAGTATTTTATTGCAGAAATTTTCATCTTTTATTTAGCCTATTAAATTATCAAATATTTCTTTACAAGTTTCAAGGAATGATGTATGCGTATCTGGATTACTTATGGTTTCAGTAATTGCATCATTTTGAATAATATCAGCTACATCAGAATGGGTTTCACTTATTCTGTGAAGAAATTCTTGGAAAGAATCCAAGTGTAACCCTACATCAAGATTTGATGCCGGATGATATTCTAATAAATATTCCTTTAATTTAATTTTATCAAAAAAGTCTGCAATTTCTCCCAGAGAATCTTCCTTTAGATGATATTTATCTAAAATACCCTTAAGATCTTCATCAATAGCGACTTTAGAAACACTTCCGTCTGGCTTACTAATGGTTAAAATTTCTCGTCCAAACATATCATAACTTTTAGATTTATCGTATAAATGGCTAAAACGACTATCAGGAGAAAGCGGATTAAAAAAGTCCATAATTTTTTGTGCCAATTTTCTGTTATCATCAGGATCTACAACTCTATCAATTGCAGAATGAGGAATTCTTTTCTCTCCAGAATAAATATTGCTGAAATCATCTTCTGGTCTAGAATTATTGTCCTGTATATATTCCTGTCTTGTTTGTTTCCATTGAATTGGGTTAGCAGTTCCCATAGAAGCTCCCTTAAAATTAGGAGAATTCAAATCGGGTAAGGCTAAATTATGGAGAATACCTGTTTCATCTTGTACAAATGATAAATTATGGTCAGGATCAATAACAACACCTTTTTCCATATCAATATACTTATTATTTGCAAGATCTATATCTACAGAACCATCAAAATTTTTAAATATACCATGTTCAAAATCAGAAATATCGTACTTACTAGCATCAATATCAATTGGAGTACCTTCTATTTTTAGAATTCCTTCATCTGAATCAACCGTGATGGCATCAGTCTTTAGTTGATCTGTACTCATAAAATACGTACCATCAGGAAGAAATATATCTTTAGGATTCATTCTGTTCATAACATAAGTTCCTGCTCCTATTGATAAAACAAATGGAGCTCCAACAATACCTATAGCTTCTAAATCAGATAAAATATCTTTTTTATTATTTTTCTTCTCAACTCCACTAAAAGAAATTCCATCTACTGATTTCATAAAAAAGTCAGGTTTATTATCATTGAAATTTGGTTGTAATGCAAAACTTTTATTTATGTTATTAGTAGAGTTTTGTTGTTTATTAATATTCCCAATAGAATATGTGTGAAATTGTATTTTCATATTACCCCTTTTTTTTCATGCTAAAACATAAACAAGAAATAAGTTGCTATGTAAATATATAACTTTACAAATCGTTACGTTGGTATGAGGATTACCCCTGCAACTTCATCTCAAACCGTTCGGAGGGTAAAAACTTGCCAAGAAGATCATCATATATGTAAATCAAACCATGAAGCTGGGCGTGTTCAGGTCTGGTTCTTTTATCAAGGACAGCGACATATTCTCAATATTGTCTATTGTCAACATTATCCATCTGCGTATTGTACCGCCCCGTCATATATGAAGTCTGCATATTAACTGCATAGATGGTTTTTAATCTGTACATTGAGCCGAGTTGAACTTTTGCTGCGTTACCTTTAGAATCAACAACAATCTGCTCACCCCGCCAACCTTTCTTTTGCAGGGTTGGTTTGAGTTCTTTTTGAAATTCATGAAACGTTTTACCTTCTGACAGTGCTTTGTCTAATGAAGTGCGAATATCTTTTAATATATCTTCTCGCATAACTTTTGCAACTGTAAAAGTTTTTTATGAGCATCTTCCCATAGGTCGTACCAATCCCACGAATACGAATTTCCTTTTTTCTGAAAATATTTAATTGCGGCAGTCGGAGCAAGTTTAAATAATCCCTTAAGTTCGACTGTCATTAATACTTCACTCCTATAAAATCAAGAACTCTGCCGCATCCGAGTTTATTTATGCAATAATCGTGAAGTTTCCACCTGAGAATGAAACATACACTTTACCGTCAAAGTGGTCGTAAAATTGTTTAATTCAATTTTTACAAACTATGAGTATTAAAAGTTTTTAATAAAAAAAATCGGGGAAAAGTTTATTAAAAAATATTAAGTAAATTTTTCTTTAAATCCTGATACAAATCTTCAAATGTTCGTTCTTTTCGCCAGATATATTCTGCCAGATTGTGATACAAGTTAACTTCATTTTTATTATGACTAACTATTCTTGATAGATAACAATAGACCTTTTTAAATTCTTTGATTTCTGCTTTATTAAAACTCGTTTCATTCTGTCCTTTAAGTAATTTATCTGTAACAAAAACTTGGTTATTATAAATATAAAAATATGCATATTGTTCAAAAAATATTCTATACCTCCCGATTTGTGGTTTTTCAAAGAAAAAATTTAAGAGTATTTTAAGTTGTTGTTCATAGATTAATTTCCTAAATTCTTTATAAAAACCGACAATACAGGCTTGACTCAAGTTTACCAAATGGTATGCCTTTTGCGATGGTATTTTAAGGCAAAATAATTTAATAATTAAATCTATAGTTTCTTGAGAATGATACTGAAACATAAGATGTAAATTTTTGTTTTGTACTTTAATATTATTTTGTGCAGTAGATGATTTTACATAAGAATAGACTCCTTTATGTTTTTCAATACAACCTTCTTCTATTAAAAATAATAGTCCTCTATCGAGCATATTTTCTTCTATTTCAAGATAGCTTAGTATTTCTTCACGCGTAAAGTTTTTTAATCGTCTGCATAGGGAAAGTAGTTTGTCTTTCATTAATTATTCCTTTCAAAGTGTATTCGTCAATTTTATCAAATTTGTTTGTTTCAGATATTTTTTCAATCCTGTTAATGAGCTTAACAAGCTGTCTGAATTGGTTTGTACGTGTTGCAAGATATTCTATTGCATCCTCAGTAAAATTAAGCTCGGTAAGCTCATTAATAATTTCTTTAATATCTGAACTGTTAAATTGTTCGAATTTTAGTTTCTTAAAGATTCTGTCTTCAAAGTGCTTGAACCTTGCAATCTTTTTATCCATCACTCCCATCCCGGATAAAACAACAGGACATCCTGTCGAGTCCTGAATATCTCTCAAAATTTCTATTACGTTTTTACCGCTGAAGAGGTAGTCAGCCTCATCAACTATGATTATTTTGGGATCTCGTTTTAAATGTTTGAGGATAAGTTTAAAATTTTCCTGCATTAAATACAGCGGTCGTTCCCCGAGTTCATCCACAATAGCTTGTAATAAACCGTTCTGCGTCATTTCATTATTTGCTCTGACATAAACCGCATCGTTTCTTGTCGCCCACCAAATAATAGCTTTGGTCTTACCAAGCCCATGGTCGCCGTAAACTAATGCAAGTTTTGGAATATTCGGCGGCAGATTTTGGAGTTCATCCATCAAAGCTACAAATCGCTTGACGTTTTTTGTTTTTACAAATTTTGTATTATTCATAATTAATCTCCGTATAAATTGTAATATTCATCACTTCTCATATAGTCAGCAAGCCATTTTCTGTCTTCAGGATTTGTTGTCCCGTTTGACATAAGCCACTCATACTTTTCATAATTAGAATTAAAAATCGGCTTGTTCATCTGCTGTTCACGAGGTGTTTGCTTCCGTTCACGTTTTGGTTTTGTCTCAGGGATTACTATAGTGTCAATTTTTTCATTTACATTTACCCCTTCAATTTCCAAAACCTCTGTTTTTTCGGTAGGAAAGTATTTTTGAAACTCTTTTTTAGCCTTCTTAAACTGTCGTTGCTGTCTTTGGTACTGCTGTTTGTATTCCTCCATATCTTTAACAGTGCCGAGAACATTTGCCATCGGGTGAACTTTTTGTACCCTATGTGCAACGCATAAAAATTCACCTTTCATTGAATAAACATGAACCTTTGAAAGGTCAAACAAGCTGTAGCGGACATAAACCTTATCCCGAAGTCCAAGTATAACGTCACTTCTGTAATGCATTCCGAGGAACGTTATTCCATGTTTGTTTATTGTTCTTGCTTCCGTTTTCATCATCAGGTCGTTCAAAATATTTTTATCAATGTCTTGCTTTTGAACGGTATTTAAACACTCTTTAATTGTCATATCTCTATCATTCGGACAAGGTTTTGAGTTATGGTAATCAATCCAGCAATCAATATATTTAATAACTTCCTGAACAGTCGGAATGTAGTTTTTATTCATCTTTCTGTGCATTTCACGGTGTAACTTCTCACCCCGTTTCATCCACGCCGGCTTATCTTCAATACTTGTTCCGATGTAGCTTGGCATCATTTTTTCAAACTCCTCCTGAAATTCAAGGAAGAATCGCTCTATGATTTTAGCTCTTGCATTGTACGGTTTAGCAAAAACGGAGCGTATCCCTAAATTTGCATACGCTCCGTTAAAGCCCTCCTCGTCAAAATCACAAGAT
>ULOI01046522.1_pt1 | contig 12472 bp, 11 predicted proteins | sample 1952231 | NCBI WGS metagenome assembly ULOI01 (sample SAMEA4835593, study PRJEB28245) | human gut metagenome | biome: gut microbiome; material: fecal sample | place: Denmark | collected 2008
GAAAAAATGCTCAAGGGAGAATTGAGTGCATTCACAACAGAAGATGCTTATGTGAAATTTGAAAAGGCAATTGTATGACAAGGTTTGTAAATCCGTTCGAAAAAGAGAAATATTTTGAACAGGCATTGTTTCTGTATCTTAGATATTCAAGATTTTTAGACGATGACTATGCTCAAAAAGGGATGCCTGTTTTTGAATATTTTACACGGTTAATCAGCAGTGTATCCCCGTTTTTCTGGGTTATTACGGAAGGTGATGAGGTTAGCGGATTTGTTTATCTTGATAATCTTATAGGTGATAATGAAAGATTACACAGTGCTGAATTGAGCACTTGTTTTAAAATGAAATACTGGGGTGATTACACCAAAAAGTGTGCAAAGCTTTTTTTGAATTTTTGTTTTGAACGGTTTGGATTTTATAAAATTAAAGCTCTTGTATATCCTGAAAATTCCCGTGTAATAACTCTTTTAAAACACGCCGGATTTGAGAAAGAAGCATTATTGAAGAATGAAACCCTCAGAAATAATTCTTTGCAGGATATAGAAGTTTATTCGGTTTTTAACACCAGAAAGGCAGAAAAATGAAAATAGAAACAGAAGATTTAACCCAAAAGCTCTCTGAAAATGAGGAGCTTTTTTTAGTAAGCAATATTACTGAAAAATTTGACAGGTATGAGGAATTAAGAAATTCGCAATTGACTGATATAAAGCTTGTGCGTGATGCAATTTACAATTCCGATATCCCGAAACTAAACGGCTGGGACAGCAAGATTGAGTTACCCGATATTTATGAATTGGCTCAAACATTAAAATCTCATATCAGTGAAAATTTATACTCACATCCTGATGCAATGTTTGACGTTTCGGGAACAACACCGCAGACACAAGCTTATGCAAACCGCCAGAAAGCAATGCTTGTTAATACATTTGAACAAATGAATATTGAAAATGAAATTGAGAAAATCATAGACGGGATTGTTGAAACCGGTGAAAGCACTATATTTGTGGGCTGGGAAACAAAAATAAAATCCGTAAGGAGAGCACAAACTCTTGAAGAACAGCTGCAAAATCCTGAAAAACGAGGTTTTGTGATTGAAGACAGAGTTATTTATGACAACGCCAGAATTAAATATATAAAATCTGAAGATTTTGTTTTTGACAAATATAACAAGGATAACTGGGATGCGTGTGCAAAGATTTACAGGACTTATGCTACGGTTGATGAATTATTTTCCGATAAGTCAAACAATCTTTTAACTGATGAAAAACTGGAAATTTTGAAAGGAGTGGTGGCAAAAAATAAAAACCGTTCGGATGAAGATATATCAGTTGACGGTAAAAAGTTAGAAATATTGGAGTTTTGGGGCGATATAGAGCTGGCAGACGGAAATATTTTAAAAAATTGGCTTATTGTTATAGCCGGAAGACGTGAGATTATCAGATTTGAATCAAACCCGTTTGTAACAAATCCTTTCATACACGCAAATATTATAGAATCACCTAAAACAGGAAGAGGCATTTCACCATTACGTGTTGCGCTAATTCTAAACAATATTGCTTCAACAATTTTAAATAAACAGGTTGATGCTCTTGCTTTGATGATGAACCCTCCTTATTTAGCTCCAAAAGGCTGTTTTAAAGGACAGCAGGATGTGAAACCTGGTAAAATTATTGAATACGATGCTGCTTTGATGCCTACAGCTCCTACACCTTTATCATTTGATAAAGCTATGGTAGGCTGGGATTTCTTGAGTTATTTCAAATCAACAATTGAAAGTGCAACGGGAATATTCAAAAATATGGCAGGAAATCTTCAAACAGCACAGCGTACCGCTACAGAATTAAACTATTCAGTCAGCGGTCAGGAAGCTCGTTTGAATATGATTTTGGATGCGGTAAATCGTAAAATTATTGTTCCAATGGTTGAAAAAACAGCAGAAATAATATCAAACTTTAAACTGGGCAGAGAATTAATCGGAGTTAATGACAGAGGAAAAACCAGTTTTCTTGAAATTGATGATGAAGTTCGTAATGCAAATTATATATATCGCTATGGTGACAGAAGAGCAACTTTTGAGAGAAAGAACCGTTTAAAAGAACTTTTTGAAGTTGTGAGCTCATTTGCTCAAGTTCCTGAGGTCGAGGAAAAAATCGACTGGCTTGAGTGTTTTAAATTTGCCTTGGAGCAGTATGGAATAGAAAACGCCAATAATTTTTTATTAAGTGATGAATAAGGCATATTAAATGCCTTATTCTACAAAAGCTTTTATAACTAAAATACTTATGTACATTTGTTCAGTTTATTTAGGTTATCAGCGTTATGAAGAAGTCGATATACAGGTAGGATTTTCATTAATAAACAATAGAAAAATTGTTGGAATAGATATAGATTTAAACAAGTAATTAAGAACAGTTAGGAAGTCTATATAACAAACCGCTTTTAAAAAGCGGTTTTATTTTATAAGTTTAATTTTATTGGTAGGGGAGGTTATGCTATACAAGTTATTAAAAGCTCAGAGGGAATTTTTGGAAATTCCTCATGACTATACTTTGGATGTTGCGGTTTATCAGGGCGGCTACGGTTCGGGGAAAACTTTTTCAGGTTCTTTGCTCGGAATTTTACTTGCTTTAAAATTTCCCGGAGTAAGAGGTCTGGTCGGTGCACAAACTTACACACTTGTCAGAGATACTACTTTGCAGACTTATTTTGAACATCTGGACAATTTTGGTTTTATTGAGGGAAAAGACTACGAATGGTCGTCATCTTTGCAAAAGTTATCTTTTAAAAACGGTTCGGAAATCCTTTTCAGACATTTTGATGAACCTAATAAGCTAAAATCTTTGAACCTGGGTTTTGTTGAAATTGAGGAAATGTCAGATATTCCTTATGATACATTTAAGATGCTTCTGGGGCGTATGCGCCAAAGAGTAAAAAAAGTTTGGAAAGAGTTTACATACAGGATTTTCGGACATACAAACCCTGAAATGCAAAGAGGCTGGGTATATAAAACCTTTATTGAAAATCCTGCTCCAAACTACAGATTAATAACAGCGCCTACTACGCAAAATATTTATTTGCCTGAAGGGTTTTGTAATGAATTAAAAAAAATTTATGATGAACAATATTATAATATTTTTGTTCTTGCTCAAAACGGGGAATATAATAACGGGCTGGTTGTTAAGGATTTTACGGTCGAAAATGTGCGTGAAATTACATATCAGCCTGATATGGATTTACATATTTCGTGTGATTTCAACGTTGATCCTATGTGCTGGGTTCTGGCTCATAAGACTGATGACAAAGTTTTTTATTTTGATGAAATCGCAATGGAAAACACTACTACGGCAAAAGCCTGTGATGAATTTTACAGACGTTATCCGCATCATAAAGGAAAAGTAATCGTAAACGGTGATGCATCAGGGGATAACAGAAGCTGTACGAGCGAATATACGAATTACGTTATAATCAAGAAAAAACTTTTGCAGTACGGATATGATGTTGAAATTCAGATAAAAGCGTTTAATCCGCCGATTAAAAACAGAATAATGGCATTTAATGCAAAAGTTCGTTCGGCAGATGGTGAAATTTGTCTTTTTGTGGACAAAAAATGCGAAAAGCTTTTATACAATATTTATAATTTGAAGTACAAAGAAGGTTCGTCAAGAATTGATGTACCTACATATCAGCAGATAAAGCAGTCTAAAGAGTTGAAATTTCTTTCTCATCCTATGGATGCTGCATCATATCTTGTTGATTTTTATTGGCCGATTACACTGTAAAGAAGGGATATTATGGAAGATTTTATACAATATTCTCCTATATTGATAGTTATTTTTATGTTTTTTATTCAGCATAGGATTTTTGTAACACCTGAACAACTGGAAAAGAAACACAGAGAGATTATAGAAGAAATAGAAGAAAAATTTGTAACAATAAACAGTTTTAAAGATTTGAAGGATCAGTTCAGCGAAGTAAAAGAAAAAATTGATAAAATGTATGATTTGTTGATTGATTTAAAATAATGTTAATAAATTGTTACAAAAAACTGTTTTTTATTAAAGTTCACTCATAATAATGCCGTCAATTCGAATAACGGACATGTTGTTACTAAGATAAATTAAGCGTAAATCTACAGAAAGGGTAAAAAATGGGATTGGCAGCTTCACAAGCAAGATTTTTAGCCATAACATCCAGAAAGATGAATTGCGAATTTCAATCAATGCAAATTGCGCAAGAGAAGCTTTCTGTTACCCGTGACCTGCAAAAAGCATCTCAGGAATATCAAAACTCGTTGTCTGCAACAAAACTTGTCTGGGATACAGAAGATAATACCGTATACGACTTATCTTACGATGTAATGATGACACCGTCTATGGCAAACGATTATAATCCTTACCTTGTTACAGATACCAAGGGTAAGATTGTTCTTTCAACAAGTATGTTCCAAGCTGCTGTTGATGCAGGTATTATTGATGCAAAAACAGGTGATCCTAAAAAAGGTACAAGAACTATGGGAACTGAAACTTCAACTGACGACGGTTCACGTAACGCATTCCTGTATCAATTAGGTGTAAAAAATCAGGTAACTCCTGAGACTGTAACTTCTATTATAAACCTTGGCAATAAAGGATACAGTAATTCTGGTATTGGCGGTGATGCACTTGATAAAACTATAGCTAATGCATTCAATACAAATTCATTTATTACTTATATGAAAAACGCCGAAGATGATGACGGCAATTCTATATATGCTCTTAAAGTAAGTGATATATTAGCAAACAATGGCGGATACAGTTTTGGAACATCTAAAAATGAATTAAGTAATAATCAGGTCTTAATTACAAAATCAGGTTCACCGATATCAGAAAGTGAAATGCAGAAGCTGACACTTGGCGAGTTGTTATCAGGTCAATATGAATTAACAGGTCGTATGGATGCTGAGGCAATGAGAAAACTTGCAGAAGCCTTCTTAAAATCTATGGGTGAAACATTAGGCTATAAAAACTCAAATATCGGCGGTTTAAATGTTGATGACGAGTCAAATGAAGCATTAAATCAAGCAATGGAATTCACCTTAAAATGTTTAAATAAAGATTATGATACATCTTCCGGCGGTAAGATACTTTCTAACTCTGTTACAAGCGCTATTAATCAGGCAGCATCAACAAACAGTATAGTTGCGGGTTCAAATAATGTATCATCTGTAAGTTTAACAAACATGTTAAAATCATTCCTTACCAACTTTGCTGTTGCAATAGAAGGTTTTGGCTGCGGATATTACGTAACAGAAAATGACAAGAATAAATCCACTTATGTAACTGATGATATCGGCTATCAATTCTTGATTAAGAATGACAATACATCAATTGATGAAAAAGATGTATTAATGGCTGATTTCTATAACCAGTTATATAACAACTTATGTGTAAGCGGCGCTTCTACCGATACTAATAAACAACAGCAGGTTACCGATAAGAGCTACCTGTCAAATGCGATTAAGAACGGTCAATTGTTTATATCATCATTGAATAATGACGGATATTTCTATCAAGGTGCATATACATTGAACGGACACGTAGCGGAAGTTGCTGACGAAGATGCGATTGCACAGGCGGAAGCTGAATACAATGTAACTAAAAATAAATTAAACTATAAAGAAGAAACTCTGGAACTTGATATGAAAAATATTGATACTGAATTATCATCATTAACAACAGAGTACGATACAGTTAAAAACTTAATCAGTAAAAATGTAGAAAAAGTATTTACAATGTTCAGTACATAATGAACAAGTTCCAATTATAAATATTTCCTTAAGAAATAACAAAATTTCCTTGTCCGTGGTAGTATTATTATAAGAGTACCGGACGGAGAGGAAATTTTTATAATGATAAGCTTCTTATTAAATATGTTGGGCGATCCTAACGAAAAAAAAGTTAAAAGTATAATGGGAATTATAGACCATATTAACGCACTTGAACCTCAGTTTGAGCAGTTATCCGATGAGGAATTGCGGGCTAAGACTGATGAATTCAAGGAGATTTTGGCAAAACGTCCGACATCATCAGATTTTAAAACAGACAGAAGACTTGAAAAAGAGGCTCTTGATAAAATTCTTCCCGAGGCATTTGCAACTGTTCGAGAAGCAGGAAAACGTGTTTTAAATATGCGTCACTTTGATGTTCAGCTTATCGGCGGATACTTTCTTCATAACGGTCACATTGCCGAGATGAGAACAGGTGAGGGTAAAACTCTTGTTGCAACTCTGCCTGCTTACCTGAATGCTCTAACAGGAAAAGGTGTTCACGTAATAACGGTTAACGATTATCTTGCAAAACGTGACAGCGAGTGGATGGGTAAGATTTATAAATTTTTAGGATTGTCTGTCGGCGTAATCCTTTCCGGCGGACGTTCAGCCGAGGATTTTGAAGCTAAGAAAGCAGCTTATGACTGTGATATTACTTACGGTACAAATAATGAATTCGGTTTTGATTACCTGCGTGATAATATGGCGGGAAGTCTTGAAATGCTTGTACAGCGGCCTTATAACTATGCGATTATCGACGAAGTTGACAGTATCTTGATTGATGAGGCAAGAACTCCTCTTATTATCAGCGGACGTCTTGAAAAATCTGCCGAAACTTACCAGTTAATGGCTAAAGTTGCTCCTCAGCTTGAAAAGATTAAAGACTACGAAGTTGATGAAAAAAATAAAAATATTATTCTGACAGAAGACGGTATTGACAGAGCACAGGAAATTATCGGTGTTCAAGACTTATTTGACATTAATACTCAGTACGCTCACCACCTTTTACAGGCGCTTAAAGCAAAAGAACTGTTTGTAAAAGATACCGATTATGTTGTAAGAAACGGCGAAGTAATGATTGTTGATGAATTTACAGGCCGACTTATGGAAGGCAGACGTTGGTCAGACGGACTTCATCAGGCTATTGAAGCTAAAGAAGGCGTTAAAATTCAGGATGAAACCCAAACTCTTGCAAGTATTACTTTCCAAAACCTTTTCAGACTTTATCCGAAACTTTCCGGTATGACAGGTACCGCAATGACAGAGGAAGCGGAATTCGGCAAAATTTATAACCTTGAAGTTACTACAATTCCGACAAACAAACCTGATATCAGAGTAAATTATTCGGATGTAATTTATAAAAACGAACGTGCGAAATATAATGCTGTTGTAGAAGATATTATTCAAATGCATGAAATCGGACGTCCTGTTCTTGTAGGTACAATCAGTATTGAAAAATCCGAATACGTGTCAGAATTGTTAAAAAGACGGGGCATTCCTCATCACGTTTTGAACGCAAAACATCACGAAAGAGAAGCTTACATTATTGCACAGGCAGGGCGCGTAGGGGGAGTTAAAAATGAAACCAATATGGCAGGTCGTGGAACAGATATTTTGTTAGGCGGTAATGCGGAGTTTCTTGCTAAAGAAATGCTTGATGAAAAAGGCATTACTCCTGAGAGTGAAAATTACGAAGCCGAAAAAGAAGCAGCTCTTGCAAAAGCACGTGAAATTACGGAAGCTGAACATGCAAAAGTTGTAGAAGCGGGCGGATTGCACGTAATCGGTACTGAACGTCACGAATCAAGACGTATTGACAACCAGTTGAGAGGTCGTGCGGCACGTCAGGGGGACCCGGGTTCTACCAGATTTTTCTTGTCTTTGGAAGATAACCTTATGAGAATTTTCGGCGGTGATAAAATTACCGCATTAATGAATATGCTTAATGTTGAAGAAAACATGGCTATTGAAAACTCTCTTATTACAAGACAAATTCAGTCAGCACAGAAGAAAGTTGAAACTTATCACTTTGATATAAGAAAAAGCGTACTTGAATACGATGATGTTATGAATATTCAGCGTGAAAAATTCTACGCACAGCGAAGAAAAGTTCTTAGAGGCGGAAATCTGTCAGAAGATATCTACTATATGATAGAAAAAGAAATAGACAGATTGTTGAGAAGCTATATAGCACCTGATTTACATCCGGAAGAATATATTTATGAAGACTTGCAGACAATGGTAAAAGAGCTTCATTCAATTATTCCACAATTATCAGGTATTCAGGTATCAGATATTCAAACCCTGAGATTTGAAGCAATATATGACAAATTGAAAGAATTTGCATTACAGTCATATAAAGACCATGAAGTTGAGGTAATAAATTTCTATAATCAGGTTGTAGCGCAATATGATACTGAAGCGGTTCCACAGGAGGCATTCAGCGATAATAACGTAATCAGAAATCTGGAAAAAGATATCTTGCTTCGTGTTGTAGATAACAAATGGATAGACCACCTTCATAATATTGATATGTTGCGTGAAGGTATCGGCTTGCGAGCTTACGGTCAGAAAGATCCGTTGATTGAATACAAACGTGAAGCATACGACTTGTTCAATAAGATGATGTATGAAATACAGGGGGACACAGTAAAACACCTGTTCAGAACAAAATTCGGCATACAGGTAATCGGGCCTTCTGACGAAGATGTTGCTTAATAGATAAGGTCGTTGACGGTTACGTTAAGGGCTTCGGCAATTTTGATTACAGTTTCCAGTTTAGGACAGGCTTTGCCATTTTCAATAAAGCTTATTTGCTGCTGATTTATTCCTGCCAGCTCAGACAGTTTGTCTTGCGATATTCTATTTTTTGTACGCAACAATCTTATGTTATTACTAATGTTATTTTTTAATTTTTCTTTGTCCATTAATTGAATTATATATTATTTACAAATAATTTTTTATGTGTTATAACAAATATATTATTTGTTGCAACACATAAAATGAGGAAATTATGGACGAAGAAAAGCTGAATGAAATTTGGATTGCGCTTAATGATATGGAAACTATGTTCCATGAAATGAATGCTGTCTTTGATGTATTAGAGGTGTACGGCGATAAGTTTGATAAAAAAAACTATATTGAAGGTGTCTTCTTTCTTACAAGCAACCTTTACAACAGGTTTAAAAGCATTTCTCTTAAATATCATAAAACTCAGGATGACGTTTTTAAACTTATCAAAAATCTTAAATAAAAATATTTCTGTTTATGATAAAATATCTTATAGTAATTAAGAATAAAAAAGGAAATATAAATATGCTTAGAACAGGGATTGTCGGATTGCCGAATGTAGGAAAATCAACTTTATTTAACGCTTTGACAAGTGCTAAAAATGCACAAAGTGCTAACTATCCGTTCTGCACAATTGAACCGAATGTAGGGGTTGTTACTGTGCCTGACGAAAGATTGGAAATCTTACAAAAACTTTGCAAATGTTCTGATATTATCCCGACAGCTATTGAGTTTGTAGATATAGCAGGTCTTGTTAAAGGTGCAAGCAAAGGCGAAGGCTTAGGAAACCAGTTCCTGCACAATATCAGAGAAGTTGATGCAATTATTCAGGTCGTTAGATGCTTTGATGACCCGAATACAATTCACGTTGCAGGAAAAGTTAACCCTCTTGATGATATTGAAGTTATAAATACTGAACTTGCTCTTGCTGATTTAGCTTCTGTTGAAAAACGTCAGGCAAGAATTGCCAAACAGGCTAAAGGCGGTGATAAAGATGCGGTTCTTGAAGATAAAGTACTGACAAAACTTACAGAGCTGCTCTCAGAAGGAACATTCATAAATATTAATGACCATTTTAACGAAGAAGAAATTTCTGTTGTTAAACAATTAAATCTTATGTCTACAAAACCTGTAATTTATGCCGCTAACGTTTCAGAGTATGATTTAAAGGACGGAAATGATTATACAGAACAGGTTAAAGAATATGCATCAAAACATAATGCCGAAGTTGTACTGATTTCTGCAAAAATTGAAGAAGAACTTGCTGAACTCGGGGCAGAAGAAGCTAAAGAATATTTGAACGAACTCGGAATAGAAGACAGCGGTATTAACAGAATGATTAAATCCGTTTATCGTCTTTTGAATTTACGAACATTCATCACAGCAGGCGAAAAAGAAGTTCATGCATGGACTATTCCGGCAGGAGCAAAAGCCCCTCAGGCAGCAGGGGTTATCCACACGGATTTTGAAAAAGGGTTTATCAGAGCCGAAATTACTCCTTACGAAGAATTTGTGAAAAACGGTTCTTATGCAGCCTGCAAAGAAAAAGGTGTAACACGTCTTGAAGGTAAAGACTATGTGGTTCAAGACGGTGACTTAGTTCACTTTAGGTTTGCTGTTTAGTCATCAGGCTAATTGAATATCTCGTTAAGGTTCGTTTTAATCATCGTATGAACGATATATTAAACAATCTTACGGAATATTTTAATTCAGGAGTTACACGTGATGTAAACTTCAGAATAGAAGCATTAAAAAAATTGAAAAAAGCTTTTGAGAAATACGAACCTCAAATTATTCAGGCTTTGCGTGATGATTTGCGTAAACCTGATTTAGAAATTTATACTATGGAATTCGGTTACGTAATCGAAGAAATTAAGTTTGCAATCCGCCATTTGAAAAAATGGGCGAGCCCGAAACGTGTACCTATTCCGATGTATTTACAGCCTGCAAAGGGATATATAGTTAAAGAACCTTACGGAAATGTTTTAATAATCGGTGCTTTCAACTACCCTTTCCAGCTGGTGTTCGTTCCTTTAATCGGTGCAATAGCTGCCGGTAACTGTGCACTTGTAAAACCGTCTAAAAGTGCGGTTGAATCAGCAAAAGTTATTCATAAAATCATTGAAGAAACCTTTGATAAAAATTATATCAGATGCATTATGCCTGATGATCATTCATCTTCTGAACTTGTCAGCGCAAAATTTGATTACATCTTCTTTACGGGAAGCTCCAAAAAAGGTGCGCTTGTAGCAGAGGCAGCAGGCAAAAACTTAGTTCCGTATACGCTTGAACTCGGCGGAAAAAGCCCTGCTATAGTTGATAAAACAGCTAACCTTGAATTTGCGGCGAAAAAAATTGCCTGGGGAAAATTTGTAAATGCAGGGCAAACCTGTATTGCTCCTGATTTTGTGTACGTAGATGCAGATGTCAGAGCCGACTTTGTTGAAGAACTTAAAAAAGCCGTAAGAGGGTTCTTCGGAGCTTTGCCGCAGGAAAGTAAGGATTACGGCAGAATTGTTAATGAAGAAGCTTTTCACAGACTTGTTGATTTAATTGACCATGAAAAAGTTATCATTGGCGGTCATAGCGATGAATGCGGGCTTTATATAGAACCGACAGTCGTAAGTGCTGATTCCTTTGATGAAAAAATTATGCAGGATGAGATTTTTGGACCTATATTACCTGTTCTGACTTATTATAATATTGAAGAAGTCCTTATTAATTTAAGAAAACGCCCGAAACCTCTTGCCTTATATATATTTTCCGAAAATAAAAAACTTGAGTGGAAAATAATTAAAGAAGTGTCGTTCGGCGGCGGTGCCGTTAATGAAGTTCTTGCGCATACAGTTAGCCCTTATATGCCTTTCGGCGGTGTGGGAATGTCAGGTATAGGACAGTATCATGGCAAATATTCTTTTGATACATTTACGCATCAAAAGAGTATCCTTATCAGAAATTATGATAAAGCATCAGGAAAGATGTATCCGCCTTATGATTTCGAAGAAGTTAAAAAACTTCGTAAGTTCATAGGTTAACTACCTACACTTGGTTTTATCTTTCCAATCTAAATCATTACAGTGCATGTAATCAAGATTTTCGTTAAATATAACCCATGCAGTACATCCAAAACCTTGATGTGTAGATATGTCTTTACAGCTGTTATCAAATGTATACATTGTTTCCTGCTCTGAGCCATGCGGAATAATGCCATATTTGCTTAAGATAAATCCAAATCTGTCACGCCCGATCTGATTTGGCGGTTTAGGACCGTTTATGTCTACAGAAAATGTCCCGCAGACATTTTTTAATACGGCAGTATTTCCACGCTCTTGTTTACAATCCGGTTCTCGAATATTTACTGCAAGCATAGTCCCGTCAGCAAGGATTAATTTAGCATAAGTTGTGTTGGAATCTAAATCGTAATTATACTTACTTCCGTTAAGATATTTGTATTGAACATCTGTATTACAACCGGCTGCATTGCCGCAATATTTAGCTACATTCATAAATTCAGCTAATTTGCTTAATAAATTATTTGCTCCTTCAGGACTATCATATTCTATTAATTCCCAATTGTCAGGAGTACCATATTTTTCATCCGCAAGTAAAAAAGCATTAGACAAAGTTGAATAAACTTTTTTAAGTTTAGAAACAGTTTCTTTTTCCTTGTGACTTGCTATCAAAGACGGCATCGTCATCGCCGCAACTACACCGATAATACCGAGAGTAATTAACACCTCTGCTAATGTAAATGCATTTTTATTACAAAAATTGTGATATTTCATATCACCATTATAACAATGGTTTCTGTATTTGTAAAGTGTGATATCACAAAATAATCTAAACCCTCTTAACCCCTTGTTATACTTTAGTTTC
>ULOI01013902.1_pt1 | contig 12406 bp, 10 predicted proteins | sample 1952231 | NCBI WGS metagenome assembly ULOI01 (sample SAMEA4835593, study PRJEB28245) | human gut metagenome | biome: gut microbiome; material: fecal sample | place: Denmark | collected 2008
GCCACACCTGCCCCTTTGGTATCAATTTTTTGAATTGCTTGGCTGACCGATAAACACGGTATATATTTGGCCATGGTACCGAAATGGTCCTTGGTCAATTCAATCATTTCGTGCGTATTTTCTTTTGCATATACCGCAATCGAAAAGGGGCGCAACATTTGCCCTTCTCCGGATAAAATCTCTCGCCAAATTTTGACAAGCCCTTGAATTGGCAATTGCCCTTGGTTTTTCGTTAAGACACCCCTAAGAGCCATTGCCTCTCTGTCCGGTTCGTAAGCAATCATTCCCTTGGGCAGGCGCAATTTAGCTTGCAACAATTTAGTCAAGTCATTACGTTTGATAAGCAGCTTTAAAATATCAACATCAATTTTATTGATTTGATTTTGAAATTCCTCCGCCGATACTTTGTCCTGTTCCATCCTACTCCTCGGTTATCTTAATATCCGTTTCTGAGCGCTTCGCTGGCAAACGAAATATCCAAAATGACATCTGTATTATTCATGCTTGTGGACGTCAATTGAATTGTTGCAATACGTTTATCTTTGGAAAACGTCAATACACTGTTTGCCGAACGGATAACCGTGACCTCGCGCCATCCGAACTTGGGCATTTCTTGCATATAAAAATCAAACATGTTTGATTGGCTGTAAGGTGCCGTATACGTTAAACGTCCCACCAACGGATTATTGCCAAACAACATTGTGCGTTTTAAATCCATTGTCGAACGTTCGGGAACCGGCAACTCGCTAAATTGTGCGAAGTTCGGTTGCGTTTGAATTTTGCCGTCGGCAAAGGTATCTTCCGCCTTATAAGAAGCATACATATTTTCTTGATTGCATGCACCAACGCTCACTGCTACTAAAACAGCCGTCAAAATCAAGGGAACTTTTTTCATTTGTTTCATCCTTTCGTTATCTTATTTATGCCCTTACGATAAAGGGTTTTGTCTGATAAATCAAGTATTATTTTCTTAAAAAAGCTCAGCGCCCGGATTGACGGGCGCTCTTTTGACTAAATACGTACCATATGAATTTCAATCAGCGGCTTTTTGCCGTAATTTTCGGACAGGAAGCGCCGTATCGTCGTGCGCACAGCTGTTTCAATCATATCATTGCGCCCTTTGTGCTCAGCAGGCAACATGTCAATGCTTTGTTTGACTAATTCAACCAATTTCGTTTTATGCCCTTCTTCGGATTCCAACAAACCGAATGATGAAAATTGCGGCTCTCCCATTACGGCACCTGATTTGTCCACGACAATTGTCGCGACCAATGTGCCCCCTTCCATCATTTTACGGCGTTTTTTAATAGCCGTGTCATCTAAAGCAACAATACGTTTGCCATCAACAGCCAAGATACCCGCAGGGACAATCCCCAAAATTTGCGGCGTATCATCCAAGGCAACCACTTCGCCGTCTTCAAGCGCAAAGGCAAATTCGGCACCCCATTTTAAAGCCAACTCCATATGAGCAGTTAATTCCATTGCTTCGCCATGCACGGGCAATGCGATTTTCGGTTTTAACGCTTTATAGAGTTTTTCCAAATCTTCTCCGGCATAGTGACCCGATACATGCACTAGCGCGTCGCGGTCAGTAATGATTTTAATGCCTTTGGCCTTTAAGCGTTTTTGCAACAAAGAAATGGATTTTTCATTGCCCGGGATAACACGGGATGAAAAAATGATAACATCATCCGGTCCGAAATACACCGAATTTTTTTGCGGCATAACTGACGCTAAAGAGTTGAGAGCGGAAAATGGTTCACCTTGAGATCCCGTGCAAATATAAAGCACACTGCCGACAGGACGTTCCAAGGCCTCACGCTCAGATAAAAACGGCGGAATATCTTTTAAATAACCGGATGCGCGGGCAGCCGCCTCCATGCGCCACAACGAACGTCCAAGCAAGCATACTTCGCGGTTATTAGCCTGGGCAGCCAAGCAAATGCTTTCCACGCGCACAACGTTTGATGCAAAACATCCGACGCCGATTTGACGCCCGGGGAATTGGGCAATTAAATTCGACAAAGCCTCGCGGACATCTTGTTCATTTTTGTCCGTGTGTTCGCCAAAAACATTTGTAGAATCGCACACGAGTGCCAAAACGCCTTCTTTGCCGAGCTGTTTTAAATGGTTCATGTCCATTTTTTCGCCAATCAGCGGTTGCGTATCGAATTTCCAATCGCCCGTATGGACAACCAACCCTTCTTTTGTGCGAATAGCCAACGCATTGGGTTCGGGAATGGAGTGATTCATGGCGATAAATTCAACTTCAAACGGGTCCAAATCAACAATAGAGCCTTGTTCAACCACATGTGTTTGAGCACGTCCCAGCAAACCAAATTCATTAAGGGAAGCTTCCAATAATTCATTGGCAAACGGTGTCAGATAAATCGGGCATTGCAAATCATGCCACAAATAAGGAATGGCGGCAAAATGGTCAACGTGGCCATGCGTCACAACTAAGCCGACGATGTCTTTCTTTTTATCAGCCAAAAACTTCGGGTCGGGCAATAACACGTCGATACCCGGCAATCCGTCGCCGGGGAAGCCGACGCCGCAATCGACAATCAGCCATTTGCCCTTATACCCATATAAAAAGCAATTCATGCCGACTTCATCAGAACCACCCAGCGGTATAAAAACAAGTTTTTCGGGCGGGATAATAACCGCCTCATTCGTTACAGTATTCATTTTTTTCCTCTTCATTAACGACTAAAATATCATGTCGCCTTCGACAAGATAAAAAGCCCTAACCAATTATTAATCCATCAAAAATACGACACCTGCCGTAATTTCTTTTAACGTTTTATCCGGTAATTGTAAAATCAAAGCGCCGGATGCGCTTAAATCCTTAAAAATCCCAACAAGTTTTTTATCGGGCAAATTGACACAAATTTGCGTATGAAGACCTTGCAAATACGACATATATTCTTGCCTTAAATTTTTAAACCCGTTTTTATTTAATTCTTGAAGATTTAAAGTCAAATTGTCAAGTATGAGCTCAGTTAAATCTTCACATGACACAGAGCTTTTTAAATGAGCCGCCTGATACGGCAATCCGGCAGTCGGACAAGATACCACATTTACACCTATGCCGGCGACAATTCCTTTATCCGTTTTTTCAAGCAATATCCCTGCTAATTTTTTCCCGTCCAACAAAACGTCATTGGGCCATTTAAGTTTTATCGGCAGGCCCTTTAAACTTTGAGCAACAGACAACGCAACGATAAACGCCAAAAATGGGGATTTTTCGGCCAAATCGGGCAAAACGGCAGACATGTATAAATTCCCTGGAGGGCTTGACCAACTATGCCCATACCGGCCCTTGCCCGCCGTTTGGGATTTTGCCACAATAACCGTAAAGGGAGGGTACTCGAGAGCCGTTTTATTCGTGCTTTCTAACGTCTCAAAGATAAACTTTTTCCAAATCATAGCCCGACTATAACACATTTTTTTCTAAAACAAAAGAAAAACCTTGATTTAATATGATTTTGAGTTGTATATTATAGAGGTACTTAACACAAAAAAACCATAAAAAAGGACACAAAATGAACAAAACCATTCTTATACTGGCAATCATTGCCGTTTTGCTGATTGCCTATGTTGCGATGAAATCCGAAAAAACAACAATTGAACGCACGCCGGTTGTTTCAGATACAGCTGTTGTTCAAGCAAGCGGTTCAGATAACATTCCGATGCCTGATGCGGCCGAAGAAATCATTATTGTGGATGAAGAAATGCCCGATCCGCAAGATATTTCTGTAGTCGATGAAGAAGTAATACCCGCACAGGGGGAAACTGTCTCGGAAGAAGCCGAAGTTATTGCCGTACAATAAATTTATCCAATTGTCGAAAGGGATATATCATGAAACAATTCTTATTCAGTTGTGTTGCCATTTCCTGCCTGTATGCCGGCATCTCATATGCCCAAGGTGCCGATCAACAAAAAGTGCCTGCCAATACACAACAAACGGCGGATATGTCCCACGATACAAAACAAAGCTCTCATCTTGACCCAAAATTAGTATACACGGTGGAAGAAAATACTATTTTGGAAGCTTTGGAAAATTTTTTATATTTTAGCGCAATGGATGATACGCGCAAAACCGATGTGCGCCAAGACGGCCAAGACTTTATTATCACGATTACAAATCCCAAAGTACTTGAACAAAAACCTGCTCAAATCCGCATGGTCCGTTCCGGCGAATTTATGGGCAAACCACAATATAAAATGTCTCACGCGTCTTGGGACAGATATAAACAAGAGATTTCAAAATACATCGGCCAAGACACCGTTACGGTTAATTCATACTCAGAAGATTTGACGTGGGTGCCCGAACTTGGCATCTTAACGAACCAATCGATTAAAGCATCAGATATTCGTTTGCAGTTTGAAGATGTGGTGGTTTCCGTCAAATCTATGGTGTCTGATTCGTTGATACGCGAAAGCGGTGACAAAATGGATATTGCCTCAATGTCCAGCATGACCGGTTTAAAACTTACAACGCCATACGTAACAATTGAAGTTCCCAACGAAACACAAAATATGCAAATGACAGATGCTGCGTTAAGCGCCGATTCAACCATGCAGGTATTGACGGCTTCGGATGTGCAATTCTCAAGCACAATACCGTTGATTTCCATTTCTTCGCCGGTTATGCCCGGGCAAACATTAACCGCAAAAATGTCCACAACGGGGTCATTTACCAAAACATTTAATATTGATTCAACCATTTCGGATATTAAAATGAGTGGTAATAATATGATTGCTTTGCCATTGTTGCCTCAAACCATTACATCCAAATTAACGGTTGACGGGTTGTCAAAAGATTTGTTAATTGCCTATTTTACCATGCAAAATCAATTAAATGAAATGGATGAAAATACACCAGAAGCACAAGAACTGGAACAGAAATTAAATGCTGCCGGAGATCAATTATTAAGTACATTGGTTTTAAATATTAATGAATTATCCGTTGAAAATGACCAAGCGGGCTTACATTTGACCGGACAAATCAAATATGCCGAACCGTCATTTAATGCTACGGCGAAATTGACCGTTACAAATTTTGATTTGATTTCACCCAAACCCGCACCGATTAATGAACAAGCCTGCAAAGCAGCCTTAGAACGCATGACGGGCCAAGAACGCCAATTGCCGCCTCAATGTATTCAAAATGCAGGGTTGTTGGAGGCTTTGCGCCCTTACCTTCCCACTGCCCAACATTCTGTAAACGCCAAAGGCCAATCGGTTGATATTTTCACGATTGTTTATACGGCGAATGCGTTAACTGTCAATGGGCAAACCGTTTTCAAGGCCGATAATTTAACTTCGCCACAAACGAAAGAGATAACTCCTTTAACTTCCAAGGATGAGGTAAATACTAAAGAAGTCCCTTTAAATGATGCTATGCAAGAAAATATTCAAGAAACAATCGTGATTTCTAAAAATGGTGAAGCACAAGAAACACTTGAAGACGTTTCGGCAGAAATTGTTGAAGCCAATAAAATTATCGAAGCGCAAAAAATGTTGGATGATGTTGTATCAATTGATTAGCCATGACAAAAGATGAATTGATTGAAAATTTTTCCTATTTGCCCGATTGGGAAGACAAATACCGTTATTTAATCGAACTGGGGGAATCTGCCGAATCCATGCAAGAATCCGAAAAGACTCCCGAAAATAAAGTGAGCGGATGCATGTCTCAAGTGTGGATTTCACATCATTTCAAAGGGGGCAAACATCACTTTATCATGGACAGTGATGCTCATATTGTTAAAGGGTTAGAGGCTGTTTTGCTCATCCTTATCAATGATAAAACCACGGAAGAAATTTTAAGTTTGGATATTGAGGCTATCTTTAAAGAAATAGGATTGGAAGAACATTTATCCCCTACCCGTCGGAACGGTTTTTCAAGCATGGTTGAACGTATCCATAATTTGATAAGCACTTAGGTTGAAAGCAAGCCAAAAATGCGCCGATTTAAAACAAATATTCTGATTCGCGACAAACGTTTAAAACAAATGCAACAAAACGGCATTAATGTAAATTATGAAATCTTAGCCCAAGAAAAATATCTTGATGAATTAAAGCTTAAATTGGTTGAGGAAGCAACGGAATGCCTCAATACGCCATTAACAGAAAAAGACGAATTATCAAAAGAATTAGCCGATGTTTTAGAAGTTAATCAAAACGGCCAATCTTAATCCTGCCGAAATTTTGGCGTATAAAAAACAAAAACACGAAAAATTGGGCGGTTTTGATTTAAAGATAAAAACACATTTCGTCGAAATTGATGAAAACAACAAACCCGAACTTGATTATTATTTGAAGTACCCCGATAAATACCCATGTATCGATAAATAAGAAAAAGTTTTTAGCGGCCCCCTTTTTCGAATTCACGACAAAGAAAAAATAGTTGCGAACTATTCCTCGGCTATTGTGTCAGGTTCATCGGTAAAATCTTGAACCTTTGAGGTCTTAACACCTTCAATTTTAGCGCCCTTAAAGGCATTTAAAATGCCGGCAACTAACGGGTCTTGCTTTAATTGAACCAACTCTTGTTCTTTTTTTTCCTGCTTAACTTCATTTTGAGTTTTGGCCGCCGCCGATGCGCGCGTTTCAACAGACCATGGCATTTTGGTTGCCTTAGTTAAAAATTTGGCCAATGTCATGGACAAATGGTCCGGCGCGTCATCCGTGAAAGCACACACAAACTTCCCGTTTGTTATTTCAATCGGACGAATATGATTTTCAATATTAAACGCCAACAACATTTCTTTATTGTCCCGCGCCAGTTTTGCCATATCTTTAATAGAGGCGATTTGAACGGATGGCGTCAAATTATCTGATACAACCGCTAAATTCGGCGATGATATTTTATCGGATGTTTCAATAGCCGTACGCGGACGGATAGAACCTACTTCTGCTTCGCACATCTTCTCTGAAGGTGTTAAACGTGAAGAATCCACTTCTGCATGTGTTGAATGTGTAGAATCAGACCTTAAAACTTCGGACGCAATTGGAGACGTTCCACGATTGTTTGTATTTTTATCCGAAGTATGCAAACCCGTAACACTTTCAACAGGTGTCGTCACTTTAACAGGATTTGAAGGACTTTTTTGAGGGACCGCAGCATTATAAGATGTATATTCAGCAATATTACGCGGCGGAACAAAGCCATTATTCGGCGCTATGGTGTTTTTTTTTATGTCCTCAATAATTTGAGCGGGCGTGGGCAAATCGGCAGCATACGCCAATCGGATGATGAGCATTTCCAATGCTTTTAGCGGATAATCGGCTTGCTTAACCTCTAAGATACCTTTTAACAACATCTGCCATACCGCCGTTAACGCCCCCATTGACAAATTATCGGCCATTTCTTTGCCACGGACACGTTCAGCTTCGGGTACCGTTACATCTTTCAACAAATCGGGTACGACTTTAATGCGTGTTAACCAATGGGTCAATTCCAACATATCTTGCGCGATAACTAACGGGTCTGCCCCGAATTCATATTGGGTGCCAAGCAATTCCAAAGACTTAGCAATATCGCCTTGCATTACCGCTGCGTATAAATCAAACAAACTTGTCCGGTCGGCAACACCTAACATTTGACGAATCTGGTCGACATGAATATCACCGTCAAATTGCGTGATGGCTTGGTCTAATAATGATAAAGAATCGCGAACCGACCCATCGCCCGCTTTTGCAAGCAAATGTAAAGCTTCTTCTTCGGCCTTTGCCCCTTCCAAATTTGTAATCTTCGCCAAATGGGCCGTCAAGGTTTGTTCATCCACGCGCCGTAAATCAAACCGTTGGCAACGAGACAAAATCGTAACGGGCACTTTGCGGATTTCCGTCGTCGCGAAAATAAATTTAATGCGTTCGGGAGGCTCTTCCAATGTTTTTAAAAGTGCATTAAAAGCTTGGCGCGACAACATATGGACTTCGTCAATAATGTAAATTTTAAAACGCGCCGAAACGGGGTTGTATTTAGCCCCTTCGATAATTTCCCGCACATTGTCAACGCCCGTATTTGAAGCGGCGTCAATTTCAATCACGTCGATGTGAGCATCATTGGCAATATCAACACAATGGCGACATTTCCCGCACGGATTTGGCGTCATGCCCCCGTTGCCGTCTTCGCCGATACAATTAAGGCCTTTGGCAATAATGCGCGCCGAACTTGTTTTCCCGACCCCGCGGATACCCGTCAACATATAAGCATGCGCCAAACGCCCCGACGCAATGGCATTTGTAATTGTGCGCACAAGCGCCTCTTGCCCGATTAAATCATCAAAAACCTGAGAGCGATATTTGCGTGCCAATACATGAGAAACAGGAGCGTTCATTTTTACCTTAAAATCATATCTCGTTTTAAACTTTAAACCCCTTCAATTTTCATTTTTATCTTAAGCAGCTGTGGCATATTTTCGAACCTTTGTCATGTCATGGTGTAAAATGCCAAAAAATGAAAAATTCAAGTTATTTGCATTAAGGGCGCTATTGATATATTTTCAATTTATACTCGTATATCATACGAATCCAAATTGCCCCAATCCCATAAAACAAATAACTTAAGTGGAAGGCGCGCGACCTGTTCAAATCAAGCTGGGCTGCTTTCTTCCGAACCTGACCCGCTGGCCTGAAAAAACACCCGCGGCCTTCCATGTAAAACAATACCTGCCTTCAAACACAAAGTCAAGCAAAAATGTTTCCGATTTTTTTAGTGGCGGGATTATGCAATGTTTTGTGTTCCTCCGCACGACATTTAATCCGTCTTTAACCCGCACCATTGTCCGCTTGCAACACGTGTTTCAGGGTTGCATATCCCCGTACACTTACCGCCGTACCACATGTTAATATTGCCAGGGTAATCACACGCATAACAGTTTCCCATCCAATCAGCCAACGGTTTTTCGGACGGGCAATCTTCCAAAAGGCAATATGGGCCGCGTTGTACACGGTTCGGGCACACGGCCGTACAACGCGCATTTTCGAGATAAACGACGCCTGCCTGAGGGTCATCACAGGACAAACATTTTGTTCCCCACCCATCTACCAACGGCTTATCAGGCGGGCAACAGAACATTTTGTTAGAATCTCCCCATTTACGGCAACATTTGCCGTCAGACAAATTCAAACAACAAAATCCGTTTAATATATTTTCAACGTCACAGCACATGTATTTTGTCGTATCATAATCCCGAACGCATTTTTGGCTGCGGGCACAAACGGAACGGCATTTGCCTTCGATACATTTTCCGCCGCATGGATTATCACAATCGGCATCTATTTCACACGGCTTGTTTTGCGGATTCTCCAGCTCGTCACCGGCTAAATCATAAGCAAAGTCAAAATCCATGCGTTCAACATACGCATCAGTTGAGCAAATCGCCGAATCATTTTCATATAAAGCCATATTTACATACACAGCACTGGGCAACATCCATCCCGATTCCAATATTTTTTCGCAAACCCGCCGTTCAATTTGATAAACCGATAACTCAAAAAAACCTTCAGAGTCTTCAACAGCCGTTAAAGCGTAACCGTTTTTCGTGCGTTCAGGTAATTCGTCAAAGTTCAATTCTTCATTGTTCGTCAGATATTGTTGAGAAATCAAAACGGCATATTTGTTCATTTCATCTATGATTTCATTAGCCCGATACGTCATCAGAGCTTCACGATACCCGATTAACCCGCTAATGGATAAAACTCCAATAATTGCCAAAACCGCTAACATTTCGGTCATTGAACGACCTTTTTCTTTTAATACTATTTTTTCAAATCTAAAGTGTTGTTTACCATTAGTCATAATATCTCCCTTGTTTCAATCTAACGAACGTTAAATTTAAACAAAGTTTTACGAAATCTAATCATTTAAATTTTTAAAAAAAATTGGTATTTCAAAATGTTATATTTTTTTCTTGTACAAAATGAAAATATACTTTATGATGCAAACTAACGTTCGTTAGATTGCAACATATCTTAAGTTTAATTATAATTTAACCGGCCTACTTATATTGGCGTTCATTTAATTTTCTTTGCAATTCTTTATTTGTCTGCATTAATCGTGCTACACGTCGGCGTAAATATTTTTGTTCCTTTATCAACGGTTCTAATGCACGGGCAATTTGTTTTTTTATTCTAGCGTTTTCCAACTTAACAGCTATCTGATAATAGCCTCGTGATGTGGAAGCCTCTCTTTCTTTAGCATAACTAAGGGCATCCCTATGCGTAAAATCCATGAGTGTAACATCTACACGCGGGTGGTTAGCGATTTGCATGATAATCTCTTCATTAGGAAAATTTGCAGAACTGCGTATAACCTCACGAATTAAAACGGTTTCACCCGTAGAATCGCGTGCATTTAAATTAACCCGTTCATCGTATAAAAATTGCTCAAAAATTTCTTTTTGACGTGTCATATAAGCAAAAAACAACGCTGTCAACTTTAAACGTTTATCACGGATTTCGGGGTTGAAACCTTTAACGGAACGGATAACTTCTACCGTTTTTGCATCAGGGAATTTTTGGCGCAACGCCTTAATCATTAATGTTTCGCCTTCGGCATCGGTTAAATTGACCAATTCAGCAGCGGATGAGGCTTCCAATGAAGCCAATATTGCAGTCAATTTATCATTGTCATGTGCTTCTATAGCCTTTGCAGCGTTTTCAAGAAGTGCTAATAAATCGGAAGAAGATGTATTTTGCGCGCACATAAATTTATCCTTTCGTGAATTTATTATAAATATATCACAAAATAAGGTCCACAGCAATAAATAAAAAAATAATATGGTTAAAATAAAGCGCCCAAATGTGCTGCCCTGCCTTTAAAATGACTTGATTACAATTACATTGTTTGATATGATGGCATGCATAATGACAGAAAGGATACCCAACATGAATATGCTCAATACGATTAAAGAAAAGGTTCAATCGGCCTATAACGCAAACGGATTTGAAAATGCCAATACGTTGGTTCGTTTGTCCGATCGTCCTGACATCAGCGATTACCAATCAAACGGCGCATTGGCTTTGGCCAAAGAATTAAAACAAAATCCGCGTGCCATCGCCGAAAAAATTGCCGACGTATTGCGCAGCGATTCATTTTTTGAAACTGTTACCGTTGACGGCCCCGGCTTTATTAATATGAAAGTATCCAATGATGCCTTATCGGAATTAGCTTACCGTGTTTTAGCAAATGATAAGGGTGGCTATGAACGCGACAACGCCCCGAAAACGATTATCATTGATTACAGTTCACCGAATTTAGCCAAAGCCATGCATGTCGGGCACTTGCGTTCAAACGTAATCGGCGAATCCATTAAACGTTTGATGCGCTTTACGGGCGATAAAGTCATCGGGGACAACCACATCGGCGATTGGGGCAAACCTATGGGATTGTTGATTACCGCCATACAAGAAAGGCAACCCGATTTGCCGTACTTTGATGATAATTTTACCGGCGATTATCCGACGGATGTTCCATTTACGGGCAAAGATTTGGAAGAAATGTACCCTATGGCCGCACAGCGGGCAAAGGTTGATGAAGCCTTTGAAACAAAAGCGCATGAAAACACAAAATTATTGCAAGACGGGCGCCCGGGGCATCGCGCTTTATGGCAACATTTCGTGAACGAATCCATTAAGGAAATGAACAAGATTTACGATGAATTTGACATCAAATTTGATTTATGGCGCGGTGAAAGTTATGTGCATGAACGTTTGGGGAAAATGGTCAAACGCTTGGAAGAACAAGGAATTGTCGTCCCCGATGACGGTGCAAAGATTATTCATTTGGGTAAATCCAAAAACGGCAACGATTTGCCGCCCATCATTATGGTCAAATCCAACGGCGCATTTATGTACGGTGCAACCGACCTTGCCACCATTGAAAATCGTATGGAAGAATTTAAACCGGATGCCATTTTATATGTTGTCGATTCGCGCCAAGGATTGCATTTTGAACAGGTATTTAAGGCGGCTCAAATAATCGGATTGGCTGATAACGTCAGTTTGGAACATTTAGGATTCGGCACGGTAAACGGTAAAGACAACAAACCGTTTAAGACGCGCGATGGCGGCGTCATGACTTTGCGCGCTTTGCTTGATTTAGCAAGTGACGCGGCGCTGAAAAAGATGAATGCCGGCGAAATGGGGCGCGATTTAACCGATGAAGAAAAGAAAACAATTTCTAAAATTGTCGGTATGTCTGCCTTGAAATTTGCCGATTTAATAAACGAGCGGACAAAAAATTATATTTTTGACGAAGATAAACTCACCAGTACGGAAGGCAAGACAGGTCCGTATATTTTATATGCTATCGTACGGATGAAATCCATATTGGAAAAAATGGGCGCCCAAACTTTAATTACGCCCGATGATAGGGTTAAAATAGCG
>ULOI01015643.1_pt1 | contig 12344 bp, 10 predicted proteins | sample 1952231 | NCBI WGS metagenome assembly ULOI01 (sample SAMEA4835593, study PRJEB28245) | human gut metagenome | biome: gut microbiome; material: fecal sample | place: Denmark | collected 2008
GCAAGGGGGCAAAAAAGACATTAACCGTGCGATGGGGTTATACGGCGGGTATGAAGGTATTATGGGGTCGGTCAATGCCGCTTTGTTAAAGCCGCCGTTTGATGAAAATCGTATCAAATATGCGCAGCTGTTTTTCCACTATGATGCCCATAGTTATTTTGTCAAGCCCGATGAAATCCTTAAAAATGTAAAGAAAATTGCGCCGATTCCGACATTAATCGTGCATAACCGATTGGACATGAGTTGCCCCGTCAAAAATGCATTTGATTTACATAAAGTGTTGCCTAAATCAAAATTGGTGGTTGTGCCCGACCGCGGTCATGGCAGCAAATTGCTGCACGCCACACTTAAACAAGAAATTGAAAAAATCTTAAAATAAGTGTTAATCATTTTTCCCGTTCACATAAAATGAGGGGGAGTTGCCATTTCATAACCGAAAAGCAAAAAAATTTAATAAAAAATATTGACAAATACCCCGTTGTTGTATATAATTTCCTTATCTTCCGAAATATGAAAGGATTTATAAAATGGCAAATGAACAATTGATGCTTGTAAAAGGGTCAAATGAATCGGCGCAACAAAATAAGTTGGCGCATCAATTTGACCATATGGTAACGGTGGCTCAAAACGGCGCTTTTTTGGTTGATGCAGTGGGCAGAAAATATGATTTATTCGATTTGCCTGCCGATAAAACGTTTTTTGTCGACGGCAATTTGGTATTAGATTCGATGGATTTGAAAGAATTGCCCGAAGGTTTAAACCGTGTTGTTGTTTCAAAGGATTTGTTTATCGACAACAATCCGCTTGAAACATTGAAAAATTATCCGTCTGTCTTAGGGCACACCCATATTAATCCGATTATCCGTTATGTGGAAAATCCGACGGTCGCCCGTTTGGTATCGGCGCGTGATTTGTTTAAGGACGGTACGATTACAAAATTGGCGAATGGGCACAAAACATTTTTCGTTGGTGTCGTGGATGCCGTCTTTTTAAATAAGAATCACCGCCCGGTCATTTTAAATAAGCACGAAGCGCTTTTGAAAAGATGTGAAGCCAATATCATCGCGCAAGGGTGTAATAATCCCAAACGGGTTCGTCGCCGCTTTGGTTTGAACCGTTTTGACCCGTCGCGCAATCGTGAATAACTTGGTGAAATACGCGTGCGTTTTCTTTTAATTATGAATAAGGTTGCAAGTGATAAAAAGCCTCTGTTAAAGAGGCTTTTTTTGTCCCGGGATTTAAAAGGGATATATTTGTTTTCAAATTTAAAACAACCTTAAAAAACGCCCCTTGGGACGGTTAATCCCAAGGGGTGCAAATCTAATGCCTTAACGATTGTCCTTTATTGGCGGCAAATGCGGCCAAAAAACCAATAAGGCAACCGCCGACAGCCTTATTTTCCTTCGTCGTCAAAGACCGGTTTGCCGTAATAGGCGCGCAAATACAACTCTTTGATTTCACTGATTAGCGGATAACGCGGATTGCCGCCGGTGCATTGGTCGTCAAACGCGTCTTCGGACAATTTATCCAATCCCGCCAAAAATTCGGCTTCGGGTACGCCCGCTTCTTGGATGGATTTCGGAATGTTCAAATCCGCTTTTAATTGTTCAATGGCTTCAATAAGGCGGCGGACTTTTTCATCCTTTTGATTTTCATTCAAACCGTTGTCCAAACGCATGAAATCGGCAATTTTCGCATACCGCCCTTTAACAAACGGATAGCGGTATTGCGGCATTAAGCCTTGTTTTGTTGGGTTGTCGGTTGCGTTGAATTGAATGACATATGAGAGCAACAACGCATTAGCCAAACCGTGCGGGACGTGGAAAGCGCCGCCCAATTTGTGTGCCATAGAGTGGCATAACCCTAAGAACGCATTGGCAAAAGCCATCCCGGCGATGGTTGCGGCATAGTGCATTTTTTCGCGTGCCATCGGGTCTTCGGCGCCTTTGTCATACGACCGTTTCAGGTATTTGAAAATCAAACGGATGGCTTCCAACGACAACCCGTCGGTGTAGTTTGTCGCAAATACGGACGTATACGCTTCAATTGCGTGTGTCAAAACGTCCAATCCCGAAAAAGCGGTCAAGCTTTTGGGCATTGTCATCACAAAATCGGGGTCGATAATCGCCATGTCGGGTGTTAATTCGTAATCGGCAATCGGGTATTTATGCCCCGTTTTGTCGTCGGTAATCACGGTAAACGGCGTGACCTCTGACCCTGTGCCGGACGTCGTTGGAATCGCAACCATGACGGCTTTGCGCCCCATTTCGGGGAATGTCACAATCCGTTTGCGAATGTCCATGAATCGAAGTGCGACATCTTCAAAGGCCAAGCACGGATTTTCATACATCAGCCAAATAATTTTGGCCGCGTCCATTGCCGACCCGCCGCCGAGCGAGACAAATACATCAGGTTCATAACGGCGTACGATTTCAAGCGCTTGGTTGACGTTGGACAAATCGGGATCGGGTTTGACGTCGCAAAACACTTCGACCGTCATGCCGTGTTCTTCCAAAATGTCGGTGACTTTTTTGGCATAGCCGAATTCGACCATGGCTTTATCCGTCACGACAAAAGCGCGTTTTTTACCCGTCAGTTCCGCCAATGCCAATTGCGTAGCGCCCGGTTTGAAATAAATTTTCGGCGGTACTTTGAACCACAACATGTTTTCACGGCGTTCTGCCACAGATTTCGTATTCATCAGATGTTTGACTCCTATATTTTCGCTGACGGAATTGCCACCCCAAGACCCGCAACCGAGGGTTAAAGACGGGGCCAATTTAAAGTTGAACACGTCGCCGATGGCGCCTTGTGAAGACGGCATGTTAATCAGCGTGCGTCCCGTCGTTAAGATTTTTGAAAAATAATCCATATGGGCATGGTTGGCCATATGCGTATATAAAACCGACGTATGTCCGGCACCGCCCAGTTCAATCAGCTTTTGCGCTTTGTCGACGGCTTCTTCAAACGTGGGGGCTTTGTAAAAAGCCAAAATCGGCGACAATTTTTCGTGCGCGTACGGGTTTGAAATATCGACCGACGATGTTTCGACGATTAAAATCTTGGCGCTTTCGGGTACCGTAATGCCGGCAATTTGCGCAATTTTAAAGGCGGATTGGCCGACAACTTCACTGTTGAGTTTGCCATCCTTAAACAAGAATTTTTTAAGTTTGTTTTTGTCCTCTTCATTTAAAAAGACGCAACCGCGGGTGATGAATTCTTGTTTAACTTGTTCATACAAAGGTTCTTCGACAATGACCGATTGTTCGGAAGCACAAATCACGCCGTTGTCGAACGTCTTGCTCATAATGACCGAGCTGACCGCCATTTTGACATCGGCCGTTGCGTCAATCACAACCGGCGTATTGCCCGCGCCGACACCGATGGCGGGATTTCCCGAAGAATAGGCCGCTTTGACCATGCCCGGGCCGCCCGTTGCCAAAACCAGCGCGATGTTTTTGTGCTTCATCAAATAGCCGGTAATGGCGGGTGTCGGATTGTCAATCCAACCGATGATGCCTTCCGGCGCACCGGCCGCTACGGCTGCATCCAACACGATTTTGGCGGCATAATTGGTTGATTTTTTGGCGCGCGGGTGCGGCGCGAAAATAATGCCGTTCCGTGTTTTTAACGAGAGCAACGATTTAAAAATAGCCGTTGAAGTCGGGTTGGTTGTTGGAACAATTCCGGCAATTAATCCAAGCGGTTCGGCCACTTGTTTAAACCCGAACGACGGGTCGTCATTTAACACGCCGCACGTTTTGGTATTTTTATAAGTGTTGTAAATATATTCGGCGGCAAAATGGTTTTTGATGACTTTGTCTTCCACAATGCCCATGCCGGTTTCTTCGACAGCCATTTTTGCCAAAGGAATACGGGCGGCTGCTGCGGCTTTAGCCGCATTTTTAAAAATGGCGTCGACTTGTTCTTGTGTAAAATGGGCGTATTGTTCTTGTGCTTTTTTAACTTTGGCGACAATATCATCGACTATTGTCATTTCTTCCGCACTTAGTTCGGGTCTTTCTTTTTCGGGTGCTTTTTGAGCCATTGTTTTCTCCTTGGATTCCGATAGGTTTTACTTGACTGTAGAGAGTATAACGGCTTTTTTCAAACTTGCAAGAATTTTGTCATAAAAATGACACAACCTCTTATGGAGGTTTTGTCAGATTTCCTCAGGCACCTCTTACACACATAGATTATTTTGTTTAATCGGCCGATTTATCTTTCATTTTATTTGCGGATTTTGTATTTGTTTTGTCGGTCAGTGGAACATCAGCGGCAGTTGCCGATTTTGAACTTGGCGTTGTCGATGATTGGGTATTATCCTTTGTAGTTGAAGCTTTAGCGGTTTTATCCGCAGCGTTTGTTTTATCGTCTTGATACGCTTTGGTAAACACTTCTTTGCCGAACAGATAGGTTATCTTTTTTTGCACATCGCCCAATGTGTTATAGAGGGTTGCAATACCGTTTAGTTGCCCGTTTGTATAAGGAAATTCGCCAAGCAAAACGTCGCCCGTCGGATTAGCGTACGTTGACCCGTAAACTTTGCGCACGCCATCCGTTTGTCCCGCCTTATACGGCGTTTCGTACATTAATTCGCCCGTCGGATGATATTCGCGCACCACGCCGTCGACGATATCGTTTTTGTACGGCACTTCGCCGCTGAGCAATAAATCCGAATATGAATAGACGCGTGCGATGCCGTCTTTTTTGCCATTCTTATACGGGATGTTATCATACACGCGCCCATAGGTGCCATAAGCGCCCACATACACGCGTATGATGCCGTCAATCATGCCTCCGCGGCAAGGGACTTCAAAGAATTGAACTTGCGGTTCAACGGCATTTATAATCATGGCGCCGCTGAACGCTTTGCCGTCCACTTTGCAAGTGTTTTCGTCAAAGGCTTTGACATCATTATTCACCACGGTCGGCAATTTGTTGCCCGCCGCATCAAAATGTGTAATTTTTTTCACGACCCCTTTGTCATAATCGGTGGTGGCCGTGATTTTTTTATCCGCATCATAAAGTTTGCCGACGCCATGCAGTGCGCTGAGCTGAACCGTTTGTTCGCCTTTGTCCGTTTTAACGGTGCGGGTTAACACGCGGGCATATGGGCGTTCTTCTTCCAAACGTTTATTATCGGCATAAATTTTCACAATGCCGTCGATTTGGTTATTTTTGAACGGCGCTTCAATTAATAACCGGCCGTCGCCCGTATAAAATTTGCGAACATCATTGCCGGCCAAACGATTGCCGATGCTTTCGCGGCGTTTGTTGCCGTTTGGCCAATATTCGATTCGCGATTGTGGCATTTCTTGATTTTTAAGTTTGCCGTTCGGGTAATACAGCTCCGATTCTTGGGATTTGCCATCTTTTACTTTAAAATGGGCGAATTTTTGACCATTCGGATAGTCTTTAATGACGTCGCCGGTTATTTTGTTGCCGGATTTATCATAAAAAAGTTGGTTTTTAAATTCAATGTCTTGTGCTGTGTAAGATTCGGCCGCTGCACAAAAAGACACCAAACAAACGGCTGTCGTTAAAAATAATCGCATGAGTCCTCCCACATTAATTGTTGCAAACAGTTTTCCACAAAAATAAATAAAATTCAACATTTAGTTTTTGTTGCATCTGATTGCATTCAATGGTATGAAAAGATATGTTTAAATATATCATATTGTTTTTAGGGGCTTTTATCGCGGGCTTTATCGGTTTTAATGTGTGGAACAAGCCTAAATTGTCGGTTGTCATGCCGACGTATAATCGTCCGGCATATTTGGTTGAGGCCATTGAATCGGTATTGGCGCAAACTTATGGAAATTTTGAATTTATTATTATCGATAATGGTTCCGAGGCACCTACGCGGCAAATCTTGAAAAATTTTGCGCGCCAGGATTCGCGCATCAAATTGGTGTTTTTGCCACATAACAAAGGCATTTCGTATGCTCGCAATTTAGGCAATGACATGGCGCGTGGCGATTACATTATCGTTATGGACAGCGACGATTATTCTTTGCCGCACCGATTTGAAAAGCAATTGGATTTTATGGAAAAAAACAAGCATATTGCTGTGGCGACATCACATAAAAAAGGCATGGACGGACATGTTTACAACACGGCACCGATGATAAAATATGAACCGTTTTTATTGTTCGGGCATTATTTGGGACACCCCGAATGGGTTGTGCGCAAGGATTTTATTCGCAAAAATAATATCAGGTATGATGAAACGCGCCCATCAAATGTTGATTATGATTTTTTGATTAAGGTCATTTTGGCACACGGCGAATTTGTTATTGCGACGGATACATAAAGAAAATTCACCCGATTATTATCGGATACAAAAATTAAAAGCGATTGAAACCGCGAAAAACTTTATGCGGCAATTTGATGTGCCCGAAGAGGTCATTGAACGGCTTGACATATGCGAAATTATGTCATATGCCGTTGAGGCCAATAAAACAAAAAAATATTTGCATCAAGATGAAATGGAAAAGTTTTTTGAAAAATGCACGGATAAAGTGCAAACTGTCCCGCCGGCAAAAACGGCCTTGAAAGAAAATGCCGATGATTAAACTGTCATGCGCCAAAAGATGCCCGCGGTTAGTGAAATTGCCGTTTTACGGTATTTTGGCCGCCGTGTTTCTTCTTAGTTTTTCTATTGGATTTTATCTTTGGAACGCCTATCGTTACCCGATGGTGTCGGTTGTGATGCCGACCTATAACCGCGCGGATTTATTAAAGCGGTCAATTGAATCGGTTTTAAACCAAACTTATCGGAATTTTGAATTTATCATTGTCGACGATGGGTCGACGGACGAATCGGTGGCTTTGATTAAGTCATACGCACAAAATGACAGACGGATTAAATTGTTAATCAATGATAAAAATCGTGGCATTTCATATTCAAGAAATCGCGGCAATGCTGCGGCACGCGGGACATATATTATGATTATGGACAGTGATGATATTTCTATGCCCAACCGTATGGCGCGCCAAGTTGAATTTATGCAAAACCATCCCGAATTTGTTCTTTCAACATCCTGGCGCGTCAAAATCGGCGAAGAAAATAAAGTTCATCCGTCGGTGCGAAATATGGAACCGCATTATTTGTTCGGCATGTATGCGGGGCACGGCGAATGGATGTTGCGGCGGTCATTTTTGACGGCTCGTGACATTCGGTATGATGAAGCGCGTTTGTCCAGCGAAGATTACGATTACTTGCGCCAAATTTTAACAAATCACGGTAAAATCGGATATATCGACGAAGCTTTATATTTGCGGCGTGTCCATCGGACAAACCCGGAGTCTTATTATCGGGCGCAGCGGGCAAATGCCTATGACACATCCAGTACGTTTTTGCGCCAATACGGTGTTCCCGAAGAAATGATTGCACGACGCCGTACCTGTGAAATCTTTGATTTTGTCGTACAAGCGAATAAAGAAAAAAATTACCTGGCCCAAGAATTGCTTGAAATCGCACATCAAAAATGTCAAACTGCCGGCAATTAAAATAAAGGAGGATGAATTTGAAAAGAAGAACGCTGATTTTGTTAAGTGTGTTTGTGTTAAGTATCATTGTTGGTAGCGTTTGTTTTTTTGTTCATCAAAAACGCCCGATGGTGTCGGTTGTGATGCCGACCTATAACCGCGCGGATTTATTGCCACTGTCAATAGAATCGATTTTGAGCCAAACATATTCGGATTTTGAATTTATCATAGTCGATGACGGGTCGACGGACGAATCTTGGAGATTGCTTAAAAGCTATGCACAAAAAGACAAGCGCATCCGATTATATAAAAACAAAAAAAACCGGGGAATTTCTTATTCACGCAATCGCGGGAACGATGCTGCGCGCGGCAAATATATTATGTTGATGGACAGCGATGATATTTCGTTGCCTAAGAGGATGGAAAAACACGTAGCGTTTATGGAAAGCCATCCGGATGTTGTTTTATCCACCTCCCTTTTAAAAAGTATGCAGGGCGATATTAATCTAAAAGCGCCGATGGCAGCACAAGAGCCGGGGTTAATTTTTGAATCGGTTATCGGGCATGGCCAATGGTTTTTAAGGCGGGATTTTATAAATCAAAACAACCTTAAATATGATGAAAGCCAAATGGCGTCGGAAGATTATGATTTTGTCCGCCAAATCGCCATTCATCGGGGTAAAATCGGATACATAGACGAAGTACTGTATTTATACCGTTCTCATCAAACGAACTCTCCGGAATATTATCATCAACAAAAAATCAAAGCTCAAATGAATTCTTTTCGGTTTTTGTTGAACTACGGCGTGCCTGAAGAAATGATTTTAAGAAATAACATGTGTGAAATATTTGAATTCGTTGCCGATGCCAACAAAACCAAAAAATATTTAAACCAAGCCGAATTAGATAAAGCCGTTGGGCGATGCCGCCAATTATCGGCGAGTCAAAACAATAATAATTAGAAGATTTCGTTTAACAAACTGTCGGCAATGGATTCGGGCGTCAGCGGATATATTTTTTCACTGTCGAAAAAGTGTTGAATACACGTCAAATAATGTTGGTATCGTTCGGGCGTTACTTGTTTTATAAATGCATAAAGTTCTTCATCATTTTCAAAATCGGCATAATTGATGAAACATTCCTTCGGCACAAATTCTTCAATATTCGGCGCGCCTAAATAAATCGGTACGGTGCCTGATTTCATCACATCATAGATTTTTTCGGAAACGTAATCAAGGTGCCGTGTGTTTTCAAATGCCAAAGCGAACCACGCTTGCGAAACGGCTTTGATTTTATCGGGTGCGTACCCTTTGTATGCCCTTTCAAAAGCAGGCTTATATTTGTCTGGTATTTGTTTTAAAAGCAACGGCCAATCTTTGCCGTAAAATTCGTATTCGCCCGGGTGATTTTTAAGCCACCATAACGTTGCTTCTCGGCGTTTATGATACAAGGTTGACGGCGTTTCATAGTGATAAGAATTCCAGGCAACTTGAGTCATTAAAATACGTTTACGGGATAAATCTTTTGAAATTTTTATCCCGTTTTCCAAACGCGTATCCAAAGGCACAAAAAAAGTTTTTTTATTATCAACCAAATCGCGCCGCCACGTGAAAATTTTTTCTAAGTTGGCGGCATCAACCGGTTGTACGGGCTGTTTCATAATAATCGGGGATTCCGATGACCATAAGTACACTTTGGCACCGTTTTTAAGATAACTTTTAAGGACCCCGAGTTCTTTCTTAATCGGGTAAGCAATGATAACGATATCGCTGGAAACAAGGTATTCAATCGGGGTTTTTGCTTCTGCAGACACTAATTTTAAATCATATCCGTTTTGTTTAAAACCTTCTTTTAAAAACTTTGCCCATTTGTTTGTGGCATCAAAACTTTCTTCGGTTTCGGGCCACCAAACAAAGCTGGCTTTTTGAAGGGCGTTCGGACGCGTGGCAACACCCAGTGCATATGTTAAGGCAAATATCAGTGCAAACAAAGCAATACAAAGGGCGAATAATTTAAAATTTTTTTTCATAAATAAGTTGACCCGCATATCATCGAAAAATTCCGAATTGATTTGGTTAGATAAATGTTAAGTTCATTTTTGGCCGCTCATTTCGCGTAAACGCTTAATGCGGTCTTGAACTTTCGGATGCGTGCTGCCCAAATTCAAAAAAGCGTTTTTCGCATCCGTCGGGTCAAAAATAAAAGCTTGGGCCATATTGGGCGATTTATCGATGGATTCGACGCGCGCATCCGTGCTGATTTTTTCAAGTGCGCTGGCCAACGCTTCGGGATTGCGGGTAATTAATGCCGCAGTTGCATCGGCCGAATATTCGCGTGTGCGGGAAATAGCCAAACGGATGAACGGCGCGACGATAAACGTAAAAATCAATAAGCCCAAACCGATTAAAAACAAAGCCGCTTTTGCCCCGCCTTCGTTTTTGCCGCCGCGCGTGTGGGCGGCCGCGCGAAATAAAATTTCCGCCAATAGCGCGCCGACGCCCAAGCCGGTTATGATGATTAAATTCAATCGGATGTCGCGGTTGCCGATATGCGCCATTTCGTGGGCGATGACGCCTTCCAATTCCAATGGTTCCAATTTGTCGATAATGCCGCGCGTCAAAGCCACTGAAGCCGTTTGCGGGGAATGGCCCGTTGCAAAAGCGTTTAACGAGTTATCGTCGATGATATACACCTTCGGTGTCGGCAAACCGGCCGCCAAAGCAACATTTTCAACGGCGCGGTAGACTTTTTTGTTTTCTTTGTCATTCGGTGCCAAATGTGCGCCCGCAAATCCCAACATCATTTTATCGCCGAACCAATAGGATATTCCCGTCCAAACAAAACCTATTATGATGACGGGTGTGCCGACGCTGATGAACAAATCGTTTGCAACGCGCCCGCCTTCGGGGTCATTCATGACGGCCAAATATAAAATGCCGTATAAGATGAATGCCAATGTCGCCGGGAATGCCAAAATCAGCAACAGCGTTTTGATATTGTTTGAACGGATATGGTCATAGGTTGTTTTGATGGGTTTCACGGCAAAATCCTATTTTATTTAATGTATGAAACGCAAGTTTGAAAATTAAAAAGATACCTTAGGCGCCTGATTGGCTGCGGCGCGTTCGGATTCGTCCAGTTCGAAAAATTTTTCGGGGGTAAAATGGAACATGCCGGCGATGATGTTGCTGGGGAACATTTGAATTTTGGTGTTCAGTGCCAACACGGTCGTGTTGTAAAATTGCCGAGCCGCTTGGATTTTCGTTTCGGTATCGGACAATTCTTGTTGCAATTCCAAAAAGTTCGTGCTGGCCTTTAAGTCCGGATAATTTTCCGATAGGGCAAAGACGGATTTCAACGCGCTTGTCAACATATTTTCGGATTCGGCTTTTTTATCCGTTGCGCCGTGTGCGTTCATCGCTTGGGCACGGGCGGTTACGACGGCTTCCAAAGTTTTGCTTTCATGTTTGGCGTATCCTTTGACCGTTTCAACCAAATTCGGAATTAAATCGTATCGGCGTTTCAGTTGCGTTTCCACCGTTGACCAAGCTTCTTTGGTCCGTTGTTTTGCCATGACCAACGAGTTGTACATTGAAATAACCAAAACGGCGCACACCGCCAAAATAATCAGCGTATAAATCATTTGCTTTTCCTTTCATAATTGACAAATTATAAATACTGGAGTAATGTTACCATTATTTCAATTTTAAAGAAAGGATTTTTTATGCACGCTTGGCATGAAGTAAAACTCTATACCGATTCGCCCGAATTGGTTCCGGCCATTATTGAGATTCCGAAAGGGTCGCAAATTAAATATGAATTGGACAAAGAAAGCGGCCTTTTAAAAACCGACCGTATTTTGTACAGTGCCGTCCATTATCCCGCCAATTACGGCTTTATTCCGCGCAGCTATTGCGAAGATGGAGACCCTTTGGATATTTTGGTGCTTGGCCAAGTGGCCGTAACGCCGATGTGCATCATGCGTGCCAAACCGATTGGTGTGATGAAAATGATTGACGGCGGCGTGGCTGATGATAAAATTATTGCTGTTCATTTTGATGACCCCGAATATTGCCATTATACGCATATTGACCAATTGCCGCCCCATACGCTCAGAATGTTGCGCCAATTTTTTGAAGATTACAAAATTTTGGAAAAGAAAGAAGTTAAAATCGAAAGCTTTTTGGGTCCCGATGAAGCCAAACAAGCCATTTTGGATGCATTTGAATTGTATGACAGAAGCCGCCGGATGAATAAGATTTAAAAACAGCATGGTAATGGTCGATAATAAATTAATGTATAATTTAACGTTTGGTTAAATAGTGCATAAATTTTATATTATTTTAACAATAAGTTATGGACTTAAAATTTCTTATGTGAATGTTTTGTGAACAATAGGACAGCTAATCTTATATTAGCTCGGTTTTCTTAATGCTATAACATTTATATAATAGGGCTAAAATCTGTAAGTCTGCCGTATTTTTTTGCAATATCTTGTATATCTGTCTTATTGGATTGATATAAATTCACGTATATAAATGTGATGTATAAACATTGCAGACTTATTGATATGGCAAGAAATTCATCAAAATTTGGTATATTCATGCTTGTTCCATATCTAGGCATCATTACATACGGTGCATAGTGCTTGTATGCGCAGAATCTATCATAACTGTGTTTAATGTTGGTTATTTCGGGATGATTACCATTATTTGTAAGTTTTCGAACGATATCGCTAATATCTTTTGCTTCTGGGCGATACCATTTATTATAGTAATTTTTAGGGTTTAGTAAAACTTTATCAGTTAATTCCTGCCCTGAATATCTTTTTTTAATAATCTTTTTAGATT
>ULOI01035640.1_pt1 | contig 12259 bp, 10 predicted proteins | sample 1952231 | NCBI WGS metagenome assembly ULOI01 (sample SAMEA4835593, study PRJEB28245) | human gut metagenome | biome: gut microbiome; material: fecal sample | place: Denmark | collected 2008
GGTTAATGCCTCCGAAAAATATTCGTCCGCTTCTTTGCAAGAAACGAAACGGTTTCAAAGCCGGCTTCGTTTTCGGCGGAGCGGCCCCAAAAAGGCGGCGCAGCAGCTCGGACTGCAATCGCCAGCCTATAGCGAAATAGGAATCGGCTGCTATATTTTGCGGTGCTTATGCTTCCGGATGATTGGCAATTGATCGCAAATTTGAGCTGTTCGCACTGCGGTAATCTTTGGGTGTCTGTCCCGTTTCGTTTTTAAAAACGCGGTTAAAGTTTCTGATGGTTGAAAATCCGCATTTCATTGCTATTTGTGTCACGTCCTCGTCGGAGTTTTTTGGCAGCTCGCAGGCGAACTGTATGCGGTATTTGTTGACAAACGAGGCAAAATCCATGTCGAAATTCCTGTTGAAGAAAGAGGAAAGGTAGCTGTAATCGTAGCCGAAACATAGTATTTTAACGATTACAGTACCGCAGAAAATACTAATAACCGTAAAACGTACAAAACCTCGCCGCAGAACAAATCTGTGACGGGGTTTGTTATATATCAGAACAAGCGAAAGTCTTATTCGGACGTAGAAAAAGTCTGCTGTAATTTTGATGGAAAACCGTTAACGGAGAGCACTGTCGGTTCAGTGCAGGGCGGCTTATGATTTAAGAGTTTGGGTGACACGCCGCCGCTTGAAGTAAATCGGAATTTACCATCCTTATAATAAAAATATCAAGAATAAAAGTTATACAGTTGGGTTTCACTATCAATACTGTTTGCACCGGCAAAGCTGTCTTTAAAACTCGATCCGTTGGACAAATGATAAAACAGGTTCACAATAAACAACAGACTGCTGTTGCCTTCGATATAATTCGCAGGAGCAACAAAGATATTGTTATTTCGATTAAACGCTTTGCATAGATCTCCGACACCTGTGGTGCATCCGGTGCATATAACGGTTTTATCCTTGATTTTTACCGAACCTTGTAATTCTTCATAACCGATATTATTCCGGCACTCATTCGGATAATAGACATTTTTCCCTAAAATCGGAACGATTATCTTTCCGCCGTCACCGTGACATCCGATAATTAAATAGTCATAGTTGAAATATAGCTTTCCGCCGAATACATCAAAGTAATCCTGCGGTCTGCCTATGTTGTACATAGTTACAATGTACCCGAAATATTCAAGAACACTTCGGATTGCAATGTTTTCTAAAGCCGCACCCTCACCGTTTAATATAAGCACTCTTTTCATATCCGTAACCCCTGAAAAAATTCGTTTCATCAAACCGATTGTATCATAAAATGAAACTTTTGACAATAATGCAAAAAGTTCGACGTAATCCTATCAAAGATACGACGGACTTTTTGGGCAGAGAACCGTAATTTTAATGGAACCTTTTTGAGAAATGCATTGCTTTGATAATGTCACGAAAATATTAAAATCAACGCTTTGAGCAGCAAATTAACCCTTTCTTATATTTCCTCTTTTGTTTGGAAACGACAATTTGAGAGAAAAGAGAAAAAGAGAAGATAACAGTGAAAAGAACAAAAAGAAACGACAATCTTCTTTCGAAAATTGTCGTTTCTTATGGCGGACAGGGTGGGATTCGAACCCACGAGCCGCTTGCGCGACTACCTGATTTCGAGTTTTATCACCGTCTGTTACTTACATGTTTTCTCCTGTCAGTTTCAGTCAGCCTTGTACGCCCGCAAACCCGCATGAAATCTGGATTTTTTGAAGCAATCGCCCGTAAATGCTAAGAAATCGCCCATCGGTTCCAATCAGCGATTTTTCCGCTTTTGGAAAGAACTGCGGAAAGAACGGAAAGAACAAAAATGAAAAGGCAATACACGGACAGTTCGAATGCCGACAAAGCTTATCAAAATATGAGGTGTATTGTCATGAAAGAAAACGCAATCAACTGGGACGCCGTTCCCGATGTAATCACGAAGGATCAGCTGTATCGTATTTGCCATATCAGCAAATCCACCGCCCTATACCTGCTCCAAAGCGGGAAAATCCCCTGCGAGTACACGGGCAGGAAAACACGCTGCTACAAAATCAAAAAGGAGGATGTCATTGCCTATCTGGAAAACCGCAAGGTCTTCCCTGAAAGCTACTCCGCTCCGGCGGGCTGGTACAAGGGTGATTATACTGTCCAGATGGAGGAACAGGTTCCTCCAATCGTGCAGGAGCATTTGCAGCTGTATTATACTGAGCTGCTCTCTGGCTATCCCGATGTGCTGACCACGCAGGTGGTTTCCAAAATCACCGGCTACGGAAAAACTTCAATCAACAACTGGTGCAATCAGGGACACATCAAGTCTTTCCGGAAAAACAACGTCAACCACATTCCGAAGGTCTATTTGGTGGAATTCTTCTGTTCCATTTACTTTCGCACCATCACCCGCAAATCGCCGTGGCACATCCGTACCCTGCAAGGCTTTTCAAGCTGGCGGAAAATCCGTGACCTGCACACAGCAAACAGCGAAGGAGGTGCGGAGTAATGGCAAATTTTCTGGAAGAGCTGTACTACGGAAATATTGATCCGCAGGCAAGAGGATACCGAAAGGGCAGTCATAATCTTGAGGTTTCAAAAGACATCAACGAGCTGGAAGAAAAGCTGACCGAGCGCTTGAGCGGCGAGGAGAAGTCACTGTTCCTCGATTTCTGCAACGCTTACGGTGAACTGATGGGCGAAAGCGGCCTCGATTCCTTCCTCGTCGGCTTCCGCCTCGGTGCAAAAATGATTTTTGATACCTTTTGCAGCGACGACGCTCCGTTTGAAAGCTATCTGAAAGACTGAAAATAGATTCATCGTTATTTTGTAATCAAGGACTTTATCTTTTGTACGAAAGAAGGTAAAATATTATTAGGTTTATCGATAAAGATAAGGAGGGAAACGGAGATGGATCAATACTGGTATTGCGGCATTCTGGTAAAAGGAATGGAAAACGTCTATTCTTATATCAGCGATTCAGGAGAAATACCATCTGGCTCCTATGTAATGGTACCGTTTGGTAGCCATAATGCTCCGAAAATCGGAATCGTAAAATCCTGTGGTGAATATACGGCGGAGAATGCGCCATATCCGGTTGAACGGACAAAACATATTATTCGAGAAGCCACAGCCGAAGAATATGAAAATCAACCTCCGATCCCTCCGTACTATAGAGAGGATGACATCCAAGATGATCTGGATGAAGCGGATTACTCCATTGAAATCGAAGACTGGGAAGAAGTTTATGAATGGGCATATTCTCACGATGATGATTCAAATGAGAGAATTGCCAGAAAAGCTGTAGAATGTTACGAGCTTTGCTTAAAACATGATATGCCGAAAGCCGCCTTGGATCTCGGTAAACTTTATTATACCGGAAAAATTGTGGAACAGAACTATCAAAAAGCGTATGAGCTTTATCAAATAGCGGCTGACGCAGGGCTAATTTCTGCAATCCGCAACTGCGGGTATGGTTTCTATTACGGACAACATCAGGATATTGATTACAAGAAGGCATATCAATATTTTTCTCTCGGCGCATTACTCTATGATGATGCAAATTGCTTGTACAAATTGGGTGATATGTATCTGAACGGTTACGGTGTAGCTCAAAATGAAGATTATGCTTTTATGCTCTATCAGAGAGCCCTGAGTAGGTGTAAAGAAAATGATAGGGATGCCGCTTGCATCGCTGACGCCCAATTACGGGTTGGGAAGTGCTATCTTAATGGAATCGGTACATACAAAAATATCGAAAAGGCATATGAACTGTTATCCCTTGCGCTGATGGGCTTCTATAAGAGAAGGAAAAAGGATAATTTTGTGATTGAGTTAATCAAGCCTACAAAAGAATTGTTGGCACAAGCGCAGGAACATCTCGACAAAGAAACATCTGACTATCAGCGAAAGCCAGATGTTTTGCTTGACGATATGCGATACTGAAAATCGCACATTCGTAAACAGAAACCTCCTTTGGTACAATGACAGTATCAAAGGAGGTTTTCATTATGGCTAAAACAATATTTGAACAAATGGGAGGCACATACACCATACAGGGCGATTATTGCCTGCCTGATCTTACCATCCAACCCGAAGAAGAACGTCCCATCGGCGTCTGGGCACAACGCCGCCTACGGTATCTAAAGCAGCACCATAAAATCCTGTACTACAATCTGCTCACTTCCGGCAAGCTTCATTCCCACCTCGCTGATGTAGAGAAAGAAGCGCAGGAACTCTTTTTTCAGCTTGTAAAAGAATATGCTGAAAGGGAAGGTGTTGCCGAACAGCTTAAGGCGAAAAATCCAATGGAATGGGTACGCAGGATGAATAACATTCGAGAGCGTGTCAATGAAGTTGTAAATGCAGAGATGATTTTTATATAGAAACCATTGAAATGACAAGCGGGTGCAGGAGTTTGGATTCTTGCACCTGTTTTGTTTTCTAATCTCATAGGATCAAATTAGTCAATCATAAATTACCTAATCATACTTGACTAATTTTAATTTTGTGGTATACTGTATTTAGCTATACTATAAGCAATGCGTGTTGCTACGATAGGAGGATATAATCCATGTTTATCGGCAGAGAGCGTGAACTTGTGACGCTGAATAAGTTATATGCATCGGACAAGTTTGAATTTGTAGTAATATATGGTCGCCGCCGTGTTGGCAAAACGGCGCTGATCAGCCGGTTTATTGACGATAAAAACGCCATCTATTTTATGGGCGTTGAGAGCAACGCCAAGCAGAATCTTGAAAATTTTAGCAAGAGCATCATGAGTTATCATACTGGAATGGATACCGAAACCTCTTTCCTATCCTTTCAGGCGGCTTTGGAGTATGTATTCAAGTTGTCCGAAAAAGAACGGATTATTCTTGCAATCGATGAATACCCTTATGTCGCCCGTTCGTCAAAAAGCCTCGCTTCCACCATTCAGCTTTTGATTGACCAGTACAAGGACACCTCCAAGCTGATGCTGATCCTTTGCGGCTCGTCCATGTCCTATATGGAAGACCACGTCCTTGCCTACAAAGCGCCGCTTTACGGCAGACGGACGGCACAGATGAAAATTCTTCCCTTTGACTTTGAAGAGACTTGCCATTATTTCAAAAATTTCACCGATGAAGAGAAAGCGTATGTGTACGGCATTGTCGGCGGCACACCGCAGTATCTGCTTCAGATGAGTGATAATCTGAGCATTGAGGACAATATTAAGAATACATTCCTGAATCCCAACTCCGCTCTGTTTGAAGAGCCGGAAAACCTGCTCAAGCAGGAGGTGCGGGAACCAGCGCTCTATAATGCGATCATCACTGCGATTGCAACCAGCGCTTCCCGTATGTCGGAGATTTCCGGAAAGGTCGGCGAAAGTACCAACATTTGCTCCGCCTATGTGAAAAATCTGATCTCCCTCGGCATTATTGAAAAAGAGACGTCATACGGTGAAAAAGCGTCCCGGAAAGCGATTTATTCGATTGCGGACAATATGTTCCGCTTCTGGTATCGTTTTGTGCCGGAAAATAATTCGATCATCGCCCGTGGTGCTGCCGATTTGGCATACAAGCGTATCGAGCCGTATCTGTCCGATTATATGGGCAAGGTGTTTGAGGAAATCTGCAAACAGTATCTTTGGAAGCTGCTGCTTTCCGGCAAATGCCCGGTGGAGTTTTCCTCTCTCGGCCGCTGGTGGGGCAACGATCCCAAGGAAAAGCGTCAGGCGGAAATCGATATCCTCGCCGAACAGGATAAAAACACCGCCCTTTTCGGGGAGTGTAAATGGACGAATGAGAAAGTCGATCTCGGTGTTTTGGAAACACTTGTAAAGCGCAGCGAACTGTTCCCCTACAAGAATGTCCACTACTACTTCTTTGCCAAAACCGGCTTCACCAAAGGCTGCACCGACCAGGCGAAGGAGATGGGGAATGTGACGCTGGTAGGGTATGAGGATATTGTTGATAGATAGATGATTTACGTATTGTAGCAATTTAGAAGTGATTGCGAAATATGAAAAAGCAACCTATAACCAATGCCGGACATCACCTCATCTTTCCATGCTTGCTTGAATATCATAACAAGCTAATATCTCAAGGAAATACCGATGGCGTCGATGAGCTCATAATCCAATACACAAAATGATAACAGGCACGGGAGTCAAGCTCTCGTGCCTGTTGCTAGTTGTCAAACCATTATTATTTCGACTACAGATAATGGTGTTACAACATATCGTGTGTGTTCGTAATATATATTTTTTCCACAGCAATGTTTGAACTTCTTTCCGCTTCCGCATGGGCAGAGCTGATTTCTCCCGACTATTTCAATATCTTCTCGTATCCGTTGTTTCTTGAATCCTTTTATTGCAACTTTCTGTAAATATGGTTGCTTAAGTTCTAAATACTGATCTAACATAAGAAATTTTTCTTTTTCAGATCTTGTATCATCGGATATTTCTAGAACACAACGTTTGTCTTCTGGATGTGATACTATACAAACTGCTTGCATAACATCTATTTTGTCAATATACTCTATTGCTGGTTCACCCCAATAGAGATTACCCTTAATATGTGGACAATCTAAACCTTGCATTGATTTTCCACAAATGCTACAATGAGATTTGGAAATTATATACTCGCTGCTAGCAAAAATACTATATGGGTACAGTTCTTCGTATTGAATTAAGAGATCATAGAGTTCACTAAGTTCCAACCTGTTTTCAACATCTGTGAAACGACCGATATATTTTATCGCATCAAGACAATCTTGGAGTTTATTCCAAGACTCTTTATATTGATCATTTTCGAGCATTTCAAAATATCGAATCAGGTTGCAAAACAACTTAAAATAATCCTTGAAAATGAATTGTGAATTAGCAAGCTTTTCATCTTTTCTTTGAATTGCAATTTCTTTTATTTGCGAAAAGAGATCTGCGCATAGTTCAAAGTCTTCTGTAGAATTACTCAACTTGTTATCGAGCAGTTTGTGTTTAGTTCTATTGATGGCTTTACACACTTGATCAATTTGATATATGTCTTTATTCTGAAGAAAATACTTAAGCATCTATTATGCCTCACATTTTATTAAGGTCAATTTTTTCAAATGCATCCTTGAATGCTTTTGCATCACCTGAATAATGAATATTTTTTTCTTCACCGTCACGCTTCACAATAAACGTAACATCTACTTTGGCATCTTCTTTTTCTCGACCTTTAAGCTTATTTTTTATATAATCTGAGACAAGATTTATGGCAATGGGCAACAAGATATTTCCAGCAACCCAAATAACAGGCATCCAAATATCAAAAGAATGTAAAGAACGTACTTGAATATCAGAATCTGCAAGTAGATCAATGCTGTTTTCGGGATTGTTTTGACGACAGAATTTTACAAAACTGATTGACTCCTGCGCAAAATAAAACTCATTTTCTTTATATTCTGAAGGCACTACTAAGAAATCTGTAGTTTCAAACTTCTTTTTAGTATCTTCTGAAATAGAATTTGTGTTAAAGTATGCATTAAAATCAGTTGTTGAGTTTGATATTTTAATATCGTTATTCATAGCATTTCCTTTCGTATTACAAGTTTCGCATCGCAGCGAGAAGTGCTGCGTCCTTTTTATAATTTCTTAAGCATAGCCCCTCAAGAATCTTTTTCTCCGTTTCCGGAGTCCAATAAATTTTCAAATCCTCTTTTGCACGAGTTATGGCGGTATAAAAGATATTGTGGGTAATAAGCTCTTCAACTTCGTTTGTAATAACAATCTTGACTGATTTGTATTCCAAACCTTGTGCTTTGTGAATTGATACTGCATATGCTACTTGGAAAGGTACAATAGCATCTGAAGTATCATCGTCATCATCGGTGCTACGATGCTTGTCCACCCAAAAACTGATAATAGAATTACCTTTATCTGATGTGCCAACCAAGGTGAAATCATAATCTTCCGCTTCCCAGTCAGTAATAGCAATATCCAGTTCTACATCAAAACGGATTTTGTCTTCAGTTGGTTCTATATCTGTTATGCGGCCTTTCATATTGTTGTAAATCAAAGGAGCGAATCTATCTGATTCATTAAACAGAACAGGATCTCCGATTTTATATGTATTGATTCCCCAAACAATTTCACGATGGGGATTGCTACTCTGCAAAAATCTATTGATATTGTTGATACCATAAAGACCATCATAATTTAAGCACAATATAATTTCATCCTCTTCCGAGTGTTCAAAAATTGATTCATCTAACCTTACGGTATATTTGCCTTTAACCATCGGTTCAAGAATATCATCTTGAAGTTTACGAACCCTATCCCAGATAGTAAGCAACCTTTCATTAGTACTTCTATATGGTTTAGATAATTCAGAAACAGATGTTTCGGGTACGAAATTACGTGCAATGCTAAACCAATTTCCAAATAGAATTGCCTCAATCTGGAATACATCTCCGACCAACACAAGGAGTCTGAAAGTAGCTTTCTCCAGAATATCTCGCATATCCTTATTACTTACCGTACTACACTCATCAATAAATAAGATATCACATTCTGTGTCGGTGTTGTATTCAGATAGAAATTTTGTGATTGTTTTAAAGTCGCAATTACCTGCATTTACTTTCCGGCGCATATTGTCAACAGCAGGATTTGTATTTGCTAAATACATTTTTTTGCGATCATTATAGAGATTTGAAATATGATTAATGAGTGTTGACTTTCCGGTTCCTGCTGAACCATAAATAAGTGCGACATGAGAATCCGAAAATATAGTATTAAGAGCGATGAGTTTTTCTTTGCTATCAATCCTGTAAGATGGATTTTTAGAAAGCCACGATTCTACGAAATCACTGTAGCCGGATATTCCCGTTGAAGATAATTCCTTGAGCTTTTTAATGATTTTTGTGGTATCGTCAACATAACCCTTCATATACAGATGGTCTTTGTATATCCCAAGATATCGTTCAGCGTGTTTTCTTGCATACACTAGAGAGTTATATTTTCTTATTAAAGCATCGATATCTTCAAATCGTTCTAAATCGCTTAAGGGCGTAAATAAAACACCACTCTGCTCTGTATTGTTTTGTATTGTGCGAGCAAGAAATTCGTGCTCTCTGTTACCCGAATTAATACATTCAAACAAATCATAAATTCGTGGATTGTGTTTGATCAAAGATGTCGCATAAGGCATTTGATCAAACGGAATACAGCCCCAACGCAGATGCAAATCTGATAATTTTTCACAAGTTTCTCTGCTGTATTGGTATCGCATAACCTTATTATTCATTTTGTGAAGTAAGTAGCGAATAATATTGCTGCCGGGCGCTTTAGCTTTTATAAGGTCACGGGATTTATCAAGAAGGTCAAAAATGTGAGTAACTTTCGCTTCTTTAGTACACTTTGCTTTAGCCCAAGAATAATATAAATCTGATGCTGTAACTAAATCAACGAGGCTCATTCGGGTATCGGTAAGAAATCTCATCAAATCTCGAAACTCATTATTGCCGCCGCTGATTTGAGTATGGCTACCAAAAAAGTCAGCAAATCGATTGATTTCACACGGCCTTATAGAGACTTCCCAACTATCAATAATTTGAATGGGCATGACTTTTCCGAGCACACCGATTACATCGTTGTGTATAGAAAGTTTAACTGCGTAATTGTCAGAAAGATCAAGAGCGGTAAACGCAATTACTCTATCAAATTTACTGGCTTTATCATTTGCTACTGTGAAAGTTACTTCGTAGAAGATATGATGTTTTACAAAAAAAGGCTTGATTTTCTGTATATATGCACGATCATTATAAGGATTTCGCACTGCATAACGACTCGGCTTAACAATACGAACAGCAATTTGTTTATAGTACTCCATCAAATTGTCATCTAAGTTTAATGGGAAATCATCAATATTCTCAAGAACGTCCATATTATACTTTTCTTCGAGAAATACCTTAATTTTAAGAAGATACTCATAATACTTAAGCATCAATCTTTCGGAACCGCTCTCATCAAACGTATAGTGGGATACAGATTTTTGGAGAAGATTATGGAATTTGCTTAAGAATCGCAGTTCTCCCTTGGTTTTCACAAACTCCCAAGCGGCTTTTTTATCCTGATAATCATTGGGATCGGTATCAACACCATTTGAATAAACCTTCTGAACAATATACTCGACGAAATTTCTAAGCTGAGCCAAAATGTTCTGTGATAATAAACCTCGTTCAGAGGCATCAAACACAGAAATGTTTCGACATATTACTTTGTTCGTATCATAAATAGCCTCATCGACTTTTAGCATTCGAATACCTCCTTGTATTAACTCAAATGGACTGTCGCTTACAATAAATTAGCGCATTAATTCTAATTATTCAAAAACTTTCCGGCACAAGCGCCAGTTTGTTGATTGATTCATGTGCTCTCACAAGGGCATCATATACGGCCAAGACATCTTCCGAATCCCAGGTGCGCAAAGATTTTTCGTCGATAACCCCGGCACTTTCCCGGATGATTTTTGCAAGCTGCTCTTCGTCGGCAACAGCAACTACAGCTTGGACAGCCGCATTGCTTTGTGCTTTTCTGAGATTAAGAATCAGACTGTCAATAGAGCCTTTGGACTGCACCTCAAACACATAGATTGCCTTACCCATATTGCCGATTTTTGCTTCCCAGATTGCATCTACAACAGCTCCGGTTGTGATTTTCACTTCCGCCCGACTATCAAATCCAAGAAGCTCTCCGATAGCGACCAGCTTTTCTTTGATCTCATCGTGCAGAGATTTGGAATCGTTTGCAGTAACGGGTTTCTTGGTTTCAGGTGTGGCGGGTTCTTCAGGAGATTTCTTTTCGGCAAGTGGTAAAATCTCGTCCCATAGAAAATAATCGACGGCCAAGAGATCATAATTCTCCGCACCGGATTTCTTTAGTTCTTGAGCAATTTCTTTTGCGATGATACAGACTTCCTTGTATTTCTTCCCCGTGTACTGGTAATTGTACTTTGGCATATCGGGAATACCCAAGTATCCAAAACAAAGAATCGTTGTCTTATTAAAGATTACATATTCTTGAGGATTAGCGTATGTAAGAAGCTCACTAATTGTTGCAGGTCCCATACCTTTTACGGACTTGAGAAATAAATCCCACCGTTTCTCAATGGGGCTTATCCCGTACAACAATTCTGCCAATTGCTTTTTCAGTACTGTAAAACCATTATCAGCAATCAATTTATCCACGACATATTTCTTATTGCCCCAAATAAGCATAGACCATAGCTTGCTGATGTACTCTAAGAATTCTTCCTCAGTCATTGCCAAAAGCTTGTCCTTGGTAAACGACTGATAATACTCTTTGCGCTCTTTGCGTTCATCCCAGTTTTCTTCGTAATAGGCAGCGTTAGATTTCTTTTTTATTATGAATTCGGATATTGCAGAATTGAGCTTTTGTGCGTCCATAACTCTATTCACCTTCCAAAATATAGGTTTTTCAATTTATCTCCCACACCGTTTCGTCTCCGCAATTATTGAGAGTTTGGGAGCGAAGCGGCTTTTACTGAAATATCTGCTGTTTCACAAACAAAGATTTGCAGTATCAGTTGTTTTCTTCAAAATTCTCTACCTGCTCCATCACCTTGCGGAATACCTCTGGGCTGTACTGTGGGGGATATCCATTTTTAATCAAACACACCTTGATATCAAATTTAAGCTGATCACGGATGATTTGATTATTAAGCCAATCAGCAAATGAAGATTTTGTGTCGATGATTTCTTTAATCTTTTTTGCCAATGATTTGCACTTATCATTAATAATTACGCCATCGGTATTCTTATCTGTGCCATATTCAAAGTTATATTCGTCACGTAGAGTCATTAAAATATCATAGAATGCCTTTTCTTCAAAAGTAAGACCGATTTTACGGAAACTTTCACGATCAGCATTCATGTCTTTAAGGATACGTAATGCCTGTTCAGTTGCATTTTTGATTATCTCGTCAGCAGTTTGCTCTTGCGCCTCGCCGGCTTCTTCTGCGGTGAGGTGTTTTCTACGTTCATGATATTGTCTAATGGTTTCTTCAAGCATCTCTTGGAACTTTTTAGCTGCCATTTGATTGGTTTTGCTGTATTCCTTGATCTGCTTGCGAAGCATTTTCACGAGCAATTCGAGCTTTGATGCAGGCATCTTAACATCTGAGAGCTTTTCAAAATACTCAGGACTAAAGATATCTTCCTGTTCACCGTCCTCAAAAACGCTCTCAACTTTATTATACTTGAGTGCTTCTTCAACCATTTTAG
>ULOI01043847.1_pt1 | contig 11948 bp, 14 predicted proteins | sample 1952231 | NCBI WGS metagenome assembly ULOI01 (sample SAMEA4835593, study PRJEB28245) | human gut metagenome | biome: gut microbiome; material: fecal sample | place: Denmark | collected 2008
TTCCAAAAAGCAAATTGCCGGTTGGCATTCTCTGATGACGCGACAGACCTCCGGCCAGAGATGTCTCGGGTCTTTTTCGCCGGGTTTTTTGCCTGCGATTGAAAATGGCTGGCATGGATATCCGGCAGTGAGGCAATCCACTTTTCCACACCAAGGTTTGCCGTCAAAGGATTTAAGATTTGTCCAGATAGGTGCATCATCCAAGATTCCTTCCCGCATGCGTTTTTCCAAAAACGCGCAGACATAGGCTTCGATCTCCACGTAACAGATTGTGCTAGCATTTGGGAAATTGAGTCTAAGTCCCATTTCAAGTCCTCCTCCGCCGGAGCAGAGCGATAAAATTCTAAAGGTATGTGTATCCACATTAACCCTCCAAAAAAAGTATAAAAATCAATGGCGTTCGCCCAAAATAACGGGCGTTCACCCACATAAAGTGAAGTACTCGATAAGTGATTAAAAACGTTATATTTTAATAACTTAGTGTTCGCTCAAAAAAATGCCAGTTGCTAGAAAAATAGCGCGGCTTGCGCCCCCGCATACGCAAAAAGGCCAGGAAGGACCCGTGAACTCTCACGGAGAGGCTAATTTTAAACAAATCCCTCTCTGCAAAGCTTTGCAAAAACCGGTTTTGTCAAATCAAGGCTTTCGATTAATTCAACGGGAGTATGTTTAATATCTAATTTTTCCCAATGAACATCTCCGTTTTTAATTGTTTTAATAGTTGCGCTAGGAAGTTCAGATCGACCAATACATGAGGATAAATAAACGAAACACTCATGATTATCTTTCAAATATTGCAGGGCTAGTTGCCGAGCATAAAGATTTAAAGTCACATCCGCTTTGCTACCATCTTTTGTCCAAGGACTTCCGCCGCCGATAGGTGCCGCCGCCCCATAAAAGTCGCAGGCTAATTTACGACCGGTCATCCCGCAATCAGCTATAGAAGCGTGCCGTTTGAAAATGCCTGTTCCATTGACGATTAATTTATCAGGAATTGAGCCAATGGTTTGGACTATGAAAACGGTTAAATCTTCGGGCTCTAACATTGGTAAAGCAACGATAACCGTTTCGATATGACCATAATTATCTATTGTTACTTGAGTTTTGATATCTATTCCTAGATTTTTATCTTCCTGTGCCTTTGAATACAAGGCATTGTTTAAGAGGCGCGCTAAATAAAGCTCTTTACTGACCAACCCGTCTTCATTACAGGCATACCCAATAAAAATTCCTTGGTCTCCCCAACCATTGCATATAACGCCGCGGTTAATATCCGCTGATTGCTGACCAATCAGATTGATGACTTTAATTTTTGAGGGTTGAATCGTATTCTCTCCCCACCGCGCTGCATATTCCTCATTGTATCCAATTTCTGACAGAGCGGTTAGAACATACTTTTTTAAATGAGTTAATTCGACGTTGCCGTTGATTTCGCCGCCCAGTACCACGGTGTTATCTTTAATCATAACTTCAACCGCGTATTTTACGAGAGGGTCTTGTTCAATCATCCGATCCAAGATGAAACTTGAAATATAGTCAGCTATTTTATCCGGATGACCAAGGGACACCGCTTCCGCTGTTTTTTGCATACAAACTCCTTTTAATACTAAAAAAGCCTGCAGATAATTTGACTGCAGGCAAAACAAAAGGGAACGATTCCATACTCGCCCCCGATTATAAACTTAAAATAGGTTGAAAATCGCCTAAATGTAAAGGCAAAAGATGTCAATGACATATTTGGTGTTTTGCGCCGAACTGAATTTTTGTGAGTGCTTTATCGTATTTCAGCCATAATTGCTGCCTAGAAACACCGAATTCGCGGCAGAGAAATTTCCATGGAATGCGATTGGCTCGTTTCCAAACAAGCCGCCGTTCCTCCACAGTTAATAACGGCAGCCATTCAAACATTACTTTTTCCCATAAACTGATTTGCTCTTGAGTTGGGTACGGTTTAACGGGTTTTCGATCCATATAGGCAATTTCTTGTGGTGTATAAATGATATCAGGCATACAACAGCGATATTTCGGAATCCGAACTGCGGGAAGCAGGCGGTCAACATAAGCGGCGGTCTCTAAAATCTGCTTTATTTGGTCAACGGGTATTGTCATGAGGCCCCGCTTTCATTTTGCTTAGCATATCTCCGCAAATATTTGCCATACTTTCAATTTCTGAATAAGAAAGACCGTTTTCTTTGCAAAACCATTTTCGAACAGCTTTTTTCCAATCAAGCGCAATATATTTTTTGCCGTTCATCCATCCGCGTTTTTCATTCCAATTTACAAAAGCCACTGGGTCGATAGTAAATCCGCTTTCCTGACAATAAGCTGTTACATCAGCCACACTCGGCGCGCCCGGATAGACCGATTTATCCACAATTTTTGTCTCTCTATCTTTTTTTAAATCATTTTCAATAACAGATTCTTGTTCTGATTCTTCTTCCAGTGGTGGGGCAGCGTTAGATTTGGCAGTACTTTGCTTGGATTTTGCTTGGCGTTTGCTTCCGCCTTTTGAACCATTTGCTTTTCGTTTTTCGCAGATTTCTGCATATTTTGCATTATTTGTGTTAATCGTGCTTTGAATTGCGTCAAACCGTTCTTGAACAATGAGAGGTAACTTAAAAGAAAGTGACCCGTATAAATTAAATTCACAAAGCGCAACAATTAAGTCACAGGTTTGATTTTTTTTAAAATTATGAATAGCCGCCAAAAACTCGGCCGGATACATGATAAAAGAGGTTTTTTTATCCATGCCGTCCTCCATTGTTTTTAGATTTTTTAATACGTATAACACCTTGGAGCCATTTTAAAGCAGTATGTGCACGTTTTAACTTTATTTCCAGAATCTCTTTTTCTGCTTTGATGCTTATTTCGTAGAGTTTTAACCTATCATCGTTCCAAGCCAATAGTTTTTTGACAGCAATATCGCGAATAATTTCATACTTAGGTTTTTTCATTGTCTTTCCTTTCTGTTGGGGTTCCCACAGAGCGTAAAGACGTATAAAAATTTAAATTCCTACTCAGCAAAAAAAGATTTTTTGATTTTTTTGAAAATTTTGGGAACCGTGCTATACGATAAATGAAATGTTTTTACGATATCCTCAATTGTTGCGCCCGCAAGAATCATCTGGCAGATATCTTGTTCACGAGATGGCAGTTTTTGAAGAAGCTCACGAACAACTAATTGATTTTCAAATTGTTCAAGCGTTTCTGCGGCATAAAATTGATGACCTTGTTCTTCCAGTTCATTAAAAGATTGGGTGATGCTATCTTTACGCATCAAGGCACGGCGATGGCGGACAAGATCCTTGAGTTTATTTTTGAAAGCAACAAATAGTTTTTGAGGGGAACATACATTCGGTTTGAATTTATCGTAGTTCTCCAAATAAAAAAGCAGGAGAATTTGTCTTAAATCCTCCTGCTCATTTCTTGGAAACCATCCGGCATTTATAAATTCAGCCGTAATTATCCGGATTAATTTTAAGACGTAATCCGGAACGTCCTTGGGTAAAATATTCCTCATTAAACATATCCTTTCGGTTAATATCCGAAAGTATATGTGTCTAGACTTTAGGCTATATTTAAGGGGTTACAGCTTATTTTATGTATAAGGGGGTGCACTTTTATACAATGTTATGTAATTGATATAAAATGATATTCAGACAATTTATTTAGAAAATCCGTATAGCTCTCTTTGTTCCGACCATAGGTAGGGAATTGAAGCACGTGTAAAGTTTATAATCTTCAAATGACGCGGTTGTTTTCCTTTCAAAATCGCCTCAATTATATCCGGAGCAAGGAAAGTTAATTTCATGATGCGACCAATATAACTTCTGTCAAGTTTAAGGCGTCTGGATAATTCGTGCAGGGAGATATTTTTTTCAATTACTTCTTTTTGCCACGTAAAAGCATTACAGACTGCTTGCACAAGTTTCATATCAAGTTGTCCTTTCTCAATTATTTCTTCGGGACAAATAATAATGCGCCTCCCACGTTTTTTAAAAAGATTTATAGGATAAGTAAATTCCATAAGTTCTTCATTATAACCATTCTCTAGAGTTTTAAGCCTTTCATCAATCAGAATTATACCGGATTTTTTGAATTGAATGTGAATATGGTTTTTACTCACAATCACTTTATTAATTGTTTTCTCGATAATCATTCGTAAAGTTGCTGGAGCAAAAAATTCAAATACTTTATCAATGGATTGCAATGACTGGAATATGTCATTGATTGTTATATTAGAATGATATTTTTTGACCTGATTTGTTAATTCTTGAATAATCTGGGGAGATTGAAAGATATTTTTTATATGGTCTATTACAAATGCATCTAATTCACCGCTTGGGATGCTACCCATTTCACATTTATGATAGCCCTGTTTGACAGCTTTAAGACTGGTATAATATTCGTAATATTTATTATTTTTACGACATCGCGTGGGAACCATTGCAGTGCCGCAACATTCGCAGTAAACAAATCCTTTAAGTAATGCACTTTTAAAAGATTTTGAGGGTAAAAGTCGGTCTTTTATATTCATTTTTTTAATTTTTTGGACTTTATCAAATATCTCTTCTGAAATAATTGCATCATGCTGTCCTTGATAAATTTCTGTTTTATATTTAACTTTCCCAATGTAGATTGGATTACGCAAAATACTGCTGATAGCTGCAGTTGAAAAGGGAATATTGCCAGCGTCAATTCCATTTTTCCTAGGCCTTGACTTTTGCCTATAACCTTTTCGTTCGCAAAGATTACAGACTTCACGTTCCGATCGCACTTTTATATAACTATCAAAAATAAAATTTATGATTTCAGCTTCTGCTGTGTTAATGATTAATTTTTTATTTATGGCATCATAACCTAGAGGAACACTTCCTCCCATCCACATACCTTTTTTCTTGGAGGCCGCCATTTTATCCCTAATTCTATCAGAACTGACTTCCCGTTCAAATTGGGCAAAGGATAAAAGAATATTAAGAAGCAGACGTCCCATTGAATCCGCCGTATTAAAGTGTTGGGTGACCGAAGAAAAAGAGCATTTGTTATTATCAAGTATCTCAACGATTTTTGCAAAGTCCAATAGAGACCTGGTTAATCTGTCAATTTTATAGACTACAATCATATCAACTTTGCCATTATTGATATCTTTTAATAAACGTTGAAAAGCAGGGCGTTTCATATTTCCACCCGAAAACCCGCCGTCATCATAGTATTCTGAAATCAATTCCCAGCCTTCGGCCTTTTGACTGCGAATATAATTTTCACATGCTTCTCGTTGAGCCTCTAACGTATTAAACTCTTTATCAAGGCCTTCATCTGTCGATTTTCGTGTGTATACAGCGCATCTGATTTTTTGCGGCATATTTCCTCCTTACTCTAATCCAAAAAAACGCTTTCCTGAGATTTTTTGTCCGGTAATTTTAGTTGCAACTCCTGATAAAGTTTTGTAATTCATGCCGTTCAATTCAAAACCGTCGCGTAACATTGTGACGCAATATTCTACACCGTGATACTCTTTTATCAAACGAGTACCAACAGGAGGCAAATCTTTTCTATTTTCTGTATGGCTGCTCTCCTTTTGCATTTGTTTCAGTAAATTTTGAGTATTGGTGTTTAACCCGCCGAACTTCAGTTCTTGCAGTCTATAAGCAAGCCTTGTGACATAGAATTCCTTACTTTGTGAAATGTGTTTTGAACCAAAATATTGAACCCACATTTCTTGCAATTCTAAGACAGATAATTCAGGCAATCTTTTAATTTCTTTAACTATATCCATTGTTATTCTCCTTTGGGTTATTTTTGTCATAACAATGAATGCTTGGAAAAAAAGATTTATCCAGTCTTTTATCCCAATTTTCCGGATTTTTTAAGGCTTTAAGATAAATCAAAAAATCCTCTAAAATAATGCTGACTAATTCCTTTGCATCGTTCATATTATCTCCTCCTCAGAGGCTAAAGACGCAAAAGAAATTTTTTTTCTACTCTGGGGAGAATAAAATTTTTAGTGCTTTAAAAGAACGTGGGGGCTAATAATTTATCCAGTAGTTTAGAGGGTGTGGAAGTCCCCATGCTTTCTAAAATGATTTTTATCATAATTACAAAAGGTTAGAACGCGGGGGCTATTTTACGGCTGGTCCCGCCGGCAATGTATGCAAAAAGAGAAATGGTATGCAAAACAGGGAAAGAATAAAATAAGGTCTCGTTGTCATTTTCCCCAAATGGGACGTAAACAGAGTCCACAAAGGGCTGTATAACAGGGAGTCAAAGAAAAAAAGACAGAAAGTTATGCTTTTCTGTCTTTTCAAATGGTCGGAATGACGGGATTCGAACCCATGGCCCCTGCGTCCCGAACGCAGTACTCTACCAGACTGAGCTACATTCCGTATGGCATATCTTTTACATCCATTTTAATAAAAAATCAAGAGGGAAGTTGAAAAATTGACACAAATAATGTAAATTTTTAATTAAACGCAAAAAACAAGGGGGAAAATATATGCCGGATATTGTTATAAAAAAAGCCTTAAGAGCTGATTTAATTGAAGTTTTAAATTTAAACCGCCAGCTTTTCGAAAACGAAATTAAGCAAGGTTTTGATAGGCATTTGAATTTATTGTGGCTCGAATCGGAACAAGCAAGAGATTTTTTTACAACCTTAATTGATAATGAAACGGTTTTTATATGTGTACTAAATGGACAAATCGTCGGTTACTTGGCCGGCCTTATCCACCTGAATGAAAATCATTATGTCAAAGACAGCTTTGCAGAGATATTCCATTTATACTTGGGTGAAAACACGCGCGGACTAGGTATTGGCAAAAAATTGATTGAAAATTTTAAACAGCAATGTAAAATTTTGGGAATTCGCCATATGAAGGTAACAGCTTCTGCTCCCAATCACAAAGCTTTGGCTTTTTATCGAAAGGTTGGGTTTAACGATTATGAAATAACGTTAAAGTGTGATTTATAAAAGGATAGAATAAATAAAGAGTTAAATTAACACGTAAGGCTATGAAATGATAAGATTTTTTAAGAGCGTTTGGAACCGCGCGTATTAATATTGCGTATTGTTTGAAATTTTTCACCCCTTTGTAAATTAAAACTGTCCGGCGTGCCAAATAATAATTCATACGCTCTGGCTGTCAAAAGCGGAAATTGTTCATAACCTTGGGAACAATCGGGTTCTAAAACAAATTTTTTGTGCAAGGTACCTTCTTGTTCAAATTTTTGAGTATTGACAGAGCATATCAATAAATAATTTTTATCGATTTTGAATCTTCGATTTAACTGATGCAACATTTTTTGCGCGTTGCCTTCTTCATTGATCCAGTAATCGACAAGACGCACATCGGGATGTGTCAAATCGTGGAACATGTCATCCAAGGACATATTTTTATTTTCACTATACAATGTGACACTGTGATAAGAAATGTATTGGGAAGATCTTGTATCGTATGGGTTAATTAAATCAATAAAATAAGGTTTAAAACCATCCTTTTTTAAAGCTTCACAAGTTAAGGCAGCCGTATCAAGACAATGGATTTGGCGATATTTCAAAATAGCGTCCAATTTTTTTTGATAATCATCTTGGGCGGCAATTTCGTGCGCATATTCTTTACGTAAATTATAACACACACGCAATGCCTTTAATACATTGTCTCTGTCACCATCTTTAATCATGGGATTGGCATACAAATCCTTTAAATGCGTTGTTGAAAGCATTTCTTCCCAGGGGATAATTTGTTGCAATGCGTTCAAAACGCGACCACCGGCCGTTTTTTCATCATGTTTTTTAGAATGCGGCAATAAATGTTGCAAGGGGGTATAATAAAACTTGTGAATGGTCTGAGGCAAAATCGTTGAATCGGCCGAAATACGGGATAAAAAAGCTTCCCTTTCAAATTCAACTGCATCCATCATTTCTTTTAAATACGTTTGCATCATTTTATTCCCAACCAATGACTTCTACCTTTATATTTTACCATAGGCTGACCGAAAAGTCAAACGAAGTAAATGGGAACGATGCTTCGAATTTTTATAACGGTAAAACGGTTTTTATAAGTTAAGGAACAAAATGGTAAACTTTATTTTTTAATAAAAAAGTTTCTGTATTTTTACCTTCCCACAAAATTTGCAGTTTATTTTTGGTGTGGTATAAAATGTCGCCACAATCGTTGTTTGATAAGCGGCAAGCTTTCGTGTTGCTTACATAAACATCGTCTTCCCAAAATTTGTGTTTTACAGCCACGATTCGGCTGGTATGGCGTCCGCCAAAAACGGCATATTTTTTGTCAAAATCTAAAGTATAAACTTCACGTGTACCGTCATCCCAAGTGATGGCCATGCTTTTTTGAATTGTGCCGCATTGTTTATTGTCTAAACGGCAAATGCGTGTTTTATCCGAATTAAAATTTACTGTAGAATTCCAATTTTGCCCTTTGAAGACATAAATATCTTCCTTATATGCCCAAGGCGTCATTTGTCGCGCTTCATAATACACGTCAAAGTTTTTCATTTTTCCCTTCCAAGGCTTGTAAATGACAAAGTGCACAATAATGGTATCTTTTTTTAAAGTTGCATACCCCGGATGGTTGTATTTTTCGGGGACAAAAAGGATTTTGTCTTGAAAGGTATAATTTATAACGTCTTGGTCTTCTAATTTCAATAAACCTTCTTTATCTAATTTTAAAGTATTTTCAAATAAGAAATGAGTTATGTTGTCCGCGCGCATTTTATCTAAATTAAATAATACAACGCCTGCATTAATATACTTTGTTATACCCAAACGTGAAGGGTCCAACCCTCCGTTTACTGAACCCGCAGCATAATAACCTGTGATGTCGGTTTCCCAAAGCTCTTTTAATGACCCTAACACAATAATATCGGCGTCCAAGTAGAGGATTTTATTTTTATCAGGTAAGATTTCGGGTAAAATGTATCTGAAATATGTTTCAAGTGCGGTTCTGGTTACTTTGAGTTTTTGAAAACGTTCTCTGTCAATATGAATAAATGTAAGGTTAAAGCTTTTGATTTTTTTAAGTTTTAGAAAGTTTTCCTTATTTTCGTTCGATAAATTATTTTCCAAGACGTAAAAGTTGAATTTTTCATCGTCCGCAGAATATTTAAGTATTGAAGCAATTGTTGCCCCCAGATGCGGCGCGTAATCATTATTGGTAATAAAGGCAATTTCAATCGTGGAGTATTCTTTGACATATTTTTTAAACAAAAATATTCCCACAACAAAGGCACACAAGAATAAACACATAAGAATGCAAAGGTTAAAAAATTTGACCATAATCGCGCTCCGAAATTAAAGTTAATTAAGTAACTTTAACGCGGAATATGATTATATGCAATTGTTTTTTATGGAAAATTTGTAATAATTATAAAATATGATTTATTTACTCATATTTTCGATGGCTTCTTGCATACCGTGTAAGTATTGTTGTTCGTCTTCTGGTGATAAAACCTGTAACAATTTATATAAAGCACCCGCGTGATGTTTTTCATCATCTGTAATATCTGTCAAAACTTTATGCACATCCGGATTATCAGTGCTTTCCATAATTTGTTGGTACAGCTGAATGGCTTCAAATTCTGAGGCGATGCCAAATTTTATGGCGCGCAAAATTTCTACATCTGTTAACTTTTTAGGTGGCGTATAAACACTGTGAATATCTGCAAATTCCGGCATCGTTTGTCTCCTTTATATTATATGCCTTTTATAAATAAGCACTTATTGTTTAATTATCAATAGGGCATTCTTAAATATCATATCCGCAAGATATGCTGCGGTTGTTATTTTTTGCACTCGTTTGATATACGCGGCTATGATACAATTCTCTGAATTATTATATACAACACATATGTATTCGAAATTGCAAAATCTTTTGGGCTTTTTGTATTTTTTAGAGCAAATTTACCGGCAGTGCGTTTATTTGTGGTTTTATGTGCCGCTGTCCATGTTCATATTAATAAGAAGACAGGTTCATTTTATTGCAAATCTGACTATTGGATAATTTCCATTAATTGAATAAATATTTCGTTAAAAGCTCTAATGATATAACATGAGTTCAAGATTTAGTGTTGTAAGAGGGCACCCGAATATCGTACCGCACATACTTGAACACAATCAAACGGTTTATGATAAAAAAAGACTATCCTGAATTAAAGGGTAGCCTTTTCAATGGTTGCATAGAACATGCAATTCATGGATTAATATAACGTTTAGATTACTCACATCAAAGAGTCTGCTTCAATCCCTTTTCATATACAACAAAGGATAGGGATTGCCTTGTTCATCTAATTGTGTTCTATTATAAACCGTAAACCCCATGTGTTCATAAAATCCCTTGGCAAGGGGATTTTGCTCATTTACCGAAAGTTTACATACGGAATAATTTTCAATTCCATACTGCAACAATTGTCTTCCTATTCCTTGTCCTCTGCTTTCATTCGCAACAAATAACATCTCAAGCGTTTGATTGGCGATTCCCATAAATCCTATCGGGTTTCCATTTTTACATTCTGCAACAATCAAAATAGGAACATCACTCAAGGCCTTCGGGACATATTGTTTAATGTTATGTATTTCGTCATTTGATAAAAATAAATGTGTTGCTTTTACAGAACTTTCCCATACACATAACAGTTTTTCAATCAATGACGGATTTCGCTCTTTTACTTCAACTAATTTCATTTTATTGCAATCTCCTGGTAAATGCGTATTTTATTAATTTTATAATTTCTATCAACATTAGTCTTCAAAAGCAATGAAATAATTATTCTAATGAACCCTAGAATCACACAAAAACTTAAATATTATGGTCCGTGTAATTACCCCGAGAGGTATAATTTTTTAAACGAATTGCACGCATTAGATAAAGCGTTAGTTTGCAAAGAATAAATCATCATTTTTGGCGACTGACAAGAGTTAATAAATGACAGTATTTTTCAAATATTTCATATGCTTACGTGCTAGGGGACGCCTTAGCAAAACTTTACATTGCATGCGCTTACGTTTCGACTCGAACCTAATGTTCAAATCCTGATGCCCTTTTTCTTTATAATACAAAAGCCGTCATAAACGACGGCCTTTGTATTTATTGGTCGGGGCGACATGATTATGCGTCGCTATTGCTCCTTACCCTAAAGGGCTGTCCTAAAGGACATTAACTGGGAAAAATTTGTTAAAACAAAAACGGCGTACTCTTGTCCGCCTTTTTTCGGCATTCCGAACATGCTTTTTTCGCATGTTCAAGTCATACGGCCCAACTGATTATAAAAAAAAGACAGTCTAAAACCGTCTTTTTTATAATGGTCGGGGCGACATGATTCGAACATGCGACACCTTGGTCCCAAACCAAGTACTCTACCAGGCTGAGCTACGCCCCGAATGAAGTGCTTTATACAACACCTTTGCCTAAAATGCAAGCGAAATTTTAAAATGTTAAAAATTATTAAGGCAACAATAAAAAAACAACATGTTTCAAATTTTATAAAATAAAATTAGCATTATAATTCGGGAAGAATAAGGGGGCTTTTTTTATTTTTTAAAATATGATATATTATTAATAATCTTTGTTTTTGTCGGAGGTGTAAATGAGGTTTGTTGTAATTCATAATGAAAAGACGGGTGAGTTTGAGCCGTACATTTGACAGAAAATGTAACACACACTGAATATATTGCTAAATTAGCCGGTATCAAAGAAGATATTATTTCTTTACCCAAAGAAGAAAAACAACTCTTCTATGATATAATGAAAAAAGTTTCATCCTTAGGGATTATAAAATCCAGTCCTTCCAGGGGATGGTATTTGGATCAGCCGGAAGTATCAAGCAATTACAAATATCGATTGGAAGATGATATAAGAATCGTTTTAACAGCCGTTGAACACCGTTTTGGTTGTGGTTATACGTACAACGCAAATTTAATGCAAATCCGGGGGGGG
>ULOI01041227.1_pt1 | contig 11918 bp, 11 predicted proteins | sample 1952231 | NCBI WGS metagenome assembly ULOI01 (sample SAMEA4835593, study PRJEB28245) | human gut metagenome | biome: gut microbiome; material: fecal sample | place: Denmark | collected 2008
TCGAAAAAAGGAAAACCAAAGATGAAGTATGCCGTGATGTGCTTAACTTTGATGTGCGTGAGTGCCTGTAGCCCTCATTATGTGCCCGTGGACAGGTGTCAAGCCATACCGCCCAAGACTTTAATCACAGTGCAAGATTATATCTTGCGCACGGTCGAATTGGAAACATATTTAAATGAATGTACGAAAGGGAAGTGAAGGTGTGGAATTCGACACCTTTAATTATGGTCATAATTAAAAAGAAAGGAAAAACAAATGGAGAAAATTATGAAGCAACTGGTATTTTTATCAATTTTATTGCAAAGCAAAAACAAGGTGGCTTTAAGGGGCAATCAAAGGTCAAATGATGCCGCCGTGCGCAGTTGTTATGCCCAACAGTATAAAGAAAGGTGAAAAGGATAACGTTATAAAATTTGATACTGTTAATCCTGACGCCATTTGATATAACCCCTTAAATGACTTTGACGATAAAGTTTTAATCGCCTTAAAACATAAATTTTATACTTAAAAAATAATGCCTCGTTAGTTTGAAAAACACAGAAAGCCTAAACATGAAATACGTACGTAAAGTTTAAGCCCTGTCAGCTAAAAATGCCATGCCATGCTCGGCGAAATCTCCATAAACGATACCGATATGTCAGTCACGGTAATAAATTTGCCGTGCGCAAGAAATGCCCCATTGCCAAATTACCATGCCTATTATAACCCTCAAACGGGCTTTGCACACGGCAATGCCAATCAAACGGTTTAACGGCTTATTTTACTCATCACGAATGCTTTTAATAATAATGCCTAAAATTTCCAATTCGCCTTTTTTGGGCGTATCCACTTCAGGCATGCCGGGCACATCATTGAACAATAAGTCTTGCCCGTCATTTTTGACATAGCGCCGAATGAATAATTGAGTCGCTTGCATTTGGGCATTCGTTTTGGCGCATACGACGTATTTGCCGTTTTCAATGGCGCCGTAGTCATTTTTCTTGGCACAAATTAAAACCGTGCCGCGCGGATAAGCCGTTTGAAATCCCGGATCTTGAACCTCAACGGCAAAAATTTGGTTTTCATTAAAATGTGTCGGACGATTTATAAATACGGTCGGGCGAGTCGCTTCGGCCGAATCGTGTGCAAATAAAATCCCGCCGCCTTTGGGCAACAACTTGATGCCTTGTTGCCAAACGCCTTCTTGAATGCCAGCGATAATTGGGATTTTAAAGGTACTTAGGTTGATTAAGCTGGATTCGGGTTGCCAATCCCGCGGCAATAGTTCATAAGCATTGACATCCAATGCCTTAGAAATGACCCGCATCCATTTGGGTGTCAGTGACCGCAGGCCCCTTTCCAATTTTTGTATTTGGGCAGGATCGGTCGTAATGCCGGTTTTATCAGCCACTTCCTGCAACGTCATGCCTTTGGAAAGTCTGATTTCTCTGATTCGATTTGGTTCTTGTGGTTTCATGTTTTTTCTCCTTAATTGTATTTTATACAATTTGTCCAAAAAAATAAATAGTCAATATGACTAAAATTATCTTGACATGTAGGCAAAATGGCTATATAATGGATTTGTAAAGACGGATTTAGTCAATGAAACAAACACAGGAGGCGTTTATGGCAAAGAAAAAAGATGATTTTGACATTCAATACGTTCAGGCGGTCAAAGAATTTTATAAAAATCTCGGGGAAGAATTATTTTTGCTCAGAAGCGAGAAAAATTGGTCGTTGGAAGAAGCGGCAGATAAAGTTTCAACATTTATGGCGGCTCACCCGATTGATTGGGCGCCGAACGGTCAAGCTGAATTAATGAAATTGGAACAATTGATACAGATGGCATTATTTTATGGAAAAAAAGTTAAAATTACGTTTGAATAATTGCTTTTTTTGTGATAGTTTGTTATAAAAACATACGTAAGTATGCAAGAATTAAAACAATTTTGTTTGAATAAGTCAATTTATTCAAACACATAAGTTCGGAAACTTCATAGCCGAACGGGAGGGCCCCCGGTGGAGGAGACGGGGGTTTTCTCGTATCTGCAGAATTTGCTCGGTTTGTAACTTAAACGCCGGTTGAATATGTATATTAAGTCAAGTTATTTAGATTGGCTCCGGGTTTATGAGGCTCAAATTTAGGGGATTTTAATGATGCAGAGCAAGAACGCGATTGATAATATTTTATTCAACAATCACAATTGATTATATTTTATATAATAATGAAATTATGATTATCGGTTAGGGGTATGATTTATGGACAAGCCATAGAAATACTTAAAAACCGTCGAACCTTATTAATGATAATATGCTCGCGTTAATAATAATATGCTCGCGGCCGTAAGGGATATTTCGGGCATACAAAAATTTGAAAATTTTGTGTTCAAGATTTAATTTTTTGTATGTAGGCTGAAATGGAAAAAACATTTGTCTGTTATCAATGCTTCAAAAAGTGGGTTTTTTACTTTTCCGGCAAGGTAGGCGTATGACACACATTGTTCGTATGTTTTAAACAAACGGTTAAATGTCGCGGTTAAGCAAATTCGTGTGGCGGTTAATATTCAAAGGATTGTGCGCGGCGCAATTCCCATGGGATGCGACATGCAAAGCATAAGGCGGTGCATATAAAAATCCGTAGTGAACAGCGCTTTGGGGCGTCATAATTTGTAAGCTTTCAGGTGGCACTTCCAATACATTGATGACGGGTTTGGGGGTATCTGTTGAAAATTTAAAAATCCATTGTTTATTAACAAAAATATCAAATCCCGGATATTTTGTTTGGTAATGGGCAATTTCAAAAATACGGCCGCCATCGTTAAAATAATATTTATGACCGTGCACCATGTTGCTTTTGGTAACACGAGCGCCGTGGGTATCAATATCGGCAATCGTCAAATGGGACGGCAAACCCTCATGTTCCATAACTAATTGCAGATGGCCTTCGAACATGTCAATGTACAAAAGAGGTTTTTCAAGTGCTCTGATCTTTTTTTTCATTTTATTCTCTCAACGCATTTTTCGTTTTTTGGCGCAACAAGCCGTTAGGTGCTTATTAATCCAATAACGATGTTTTTCATATAACACGTTTTAACACTTTTTACAAATTCGGTAATAAAAAAGGATATTCATATCACACTTGTGAACGCATATATCATAATCGGGGAGACTTGGGCAGTGTGGAAAATTTCCTTGAATTGTCGGTTAAAGTATGCCAAAATGGCGTAAAAAGGCAAGGGGAAGTCATGGAAATTCACGAATATCAAGTTAAAAAGTTGTTTGCCAAGCATGGATTGCCCGTATTAAAGGGCGCAGTGGCCTATACGCCCGATGAAGCTGTCCGTGTGGCGGGGCAAATCGGCAGCGATTTGTGGGCGTTGAAGGCTCAAATCCATGACGGATGCAAATGTCGCGGTTTTTTTGTCGAGGATGACGCCGGCAAAGGGACGGGATTGCGGTTTGCCGAATCGCTTGACGAAGTGCGTGACATTGCGCACCAAATGTTGGGGCATACGCTTATCACGCCGACAACTCATCATAAAGGGCACGAAGTCAAAAAAATTTATATCGAAGAAGTTATTGACATTGAAGAAAGTTTTGATTTATCAATTCAAATCGATTGTGACAGTGAAAAAGTTTTGTTGGTTTTAATCAAAGAAGACGGCACCCGCAAATCTTATGAATTGGGTGCTAAGGGTGTCAGCGTGTTTCAAATGCATCGCCTCAGCAACCGTATGAAATTGAAACCCAAAACGGCGTTCCAATTGATTCCGATTATTAATCACATGTACGATATTTTTAAAACGTATAAGGCGACGGCCGTAGAAATTACGCCGTTGGCGTTGGATAAAAAAGGGGATTTGATTGCTTTGGACGGACGGATTGTTTTTGACCCCGATGCTTTGTTTGAATTCCCCGAAATTTCGGCGTTGCGCGAAATCGATGCCGGCACCGAACGCGAAGCCGTTGCGCGCCAACATAATTTTAAGTACACAAAATTGGGCGGCAATATTGCTTGTATCGTTAACGGGTCGGGGCTCGGCAATGCAACGATTGATTTGGTCGGCGACAAAGGCGGCGCGGTGTCGTGCTTGTTGGATGTTGGTACGGAACCGACCAAAGAGGTCGTGGCATTGGCATTTCGCATGGTGTTGTCCGAACCCGATATTGAAGGGGTATTGGTAAACATCTTTGGCGGCATTACCAGATGTGATGTCATTGCGCAAGGGCTAATTTCGGCATCGCACGAAATATCGGTCGGATTGCCGTTGGTTGTTCGGATGGACGGTACGAATGCGGCCGTCGGGACGCGGTTGTTGCAAGAATCGAAATTGCCGTTTGAAACGATTTCCGACATGGGCAAAGCCGTGGAACGTATCGTCACGCGCGTGGGGGAGATTGTTTAATGCCAAACGGTTTTTGCTTTTTGAGGGTTGGTGTTAAAAATACACTCCTGTTACAGGCGGCCTTTGTGATGTTTTTGTTTAAAATGTTTGCGTTTAAGATGTTCGCAAAGGAGGGAACGGCTGATGCAAAAATTGCCTAACCAAAATACGCCCGTTTTGTACCAAGGGATTACCAGTTCGTTGGGCGCCGTCCATACCGAAATGGCATTGGTGTACGGTACAAACATTGTGGCGGGCGTGGCACGCGAAAAGGGGTTGAAAACCTATTTGAATGTTCCCGTTTTTCAAACGGTTAAGGAAGCTGTGCGCAAAACCAAACCCGAAATCAGCGTTATCTTTTCAACGCCGGCACGCGCTTTGTCGGACGTCAGCGAAGCGATAAAAGCCAAAATCCCGCTTATCATTTGTACGACCGAACATGTGCCGTTGCATGACGCGTTACAAATGAAACAGTTGGCTGCCAAATCGGATGTGCAATTATTAGGGCCCAGCTCGCCCGGTATTGTCACGGTCGGTAAATGTTTGGCGGGTGCCATGCCGGCGCATTTGTTCGAAAAAGGGACCATCGGCATTGTGACGCGGTCAAGTTCAATGGCCTATGAAGCGGCGCGCCAATTATCACAACACGGGTTGGGCATATCGGCGTGTATTGCGCTTGGCACGGCGCCGATAACCGGCACGGATTTTATTCCGGCGGTTAAGGCTTTATTATCCGATGCCCGCACGAAAGCCATTTTAATGATTGGCGATTATGCCGGTTTGTCGGAAGTGGAATTTGCCAAATGGTATCAAAGTCAAAAACGCCAAAAACCGTTGGCGGCCTATATCGGCGGCAAAGCATACGGCAAATCGAAAAAAATGCCGTTGTTGGGGTGTGAAAACAAACTTCCCGCCAAAAGTGTCAGCGAAAAACAAGAAGCTCTTAAAGGTGTGGGCGCCCATCTTATTTTATCCCCCGAAATGTTAGGTTCGGCTATGGCCGAATTGTTAACGAAGGAGGTTTAAATGAATGATTTGTCCGCATGTATCATGACCCGTGTGTCACATGATTTGGCCGGTTTGTCCGGCGCCTTGCATAACACGGTGGAATTGATGGAAATTGACCCGACTTTTGCACCCGAAGCCACAAACTTGTTAAAAGAATCAACGGCTTTTTTAATGGCACGGTTAAAATTTTTCCGCTTACTGTTCGGGTTGCCGACAGCGCCCGTCACGACAGCAGTGGCGACCGATTATTTAAAAACGTTAACCGCACCGATAATATTGCGTGGCGACGTGGACAACCTTTTTGCCTTAGGCGCCGTATTTGTGTGTGCGCATGCTTTAATCCGCGGCGGAGAAATTATTGTGGACCATCAAACCGTTGCGGCATCGGGACAAATCCATCTGGATGAAACCAGCCGATTGTTTTTGGACGGCCAAAAGGCCGAGCCGACTCCCGCGGCGGTCGGTGCCGCTTGGTTGGCAAAATACGCCGAAAAAAACGGCATAACATTTAAAATGCGCGCGTCGGATAAAATGATGTTAATCGAATTTGTTTTTAATAAAATGCCTCGTGTTTAACGGTACCCGTAAAAATTTGTCATGTCGGTGTGATATTTTGCACAAAACATCAACGGCTGATACTTTTGATATGAGTTATAAAAAATATTGACAGAAATAAAAAGGTATGTTATGCTTGGGCAAAACCGATAAAGGGATGCGCATGCAAAATTTAGCTGTTTCAAAAGATTCAAAAATTCAACTGGGCAAACGGTTGCAAGAAATTTGCAAATTGCCAAAGGTTCCGTCGCTTGTCAAAACGGCGGGGAATCAAGGCTTAACCTATATCATGAACAAAGAAACGATTGTAAAAATCCCTGTAAATGCCGCACAAATTAAACAATTGATGGCAATGGCGTCATTGTTTGAAATCTTAAAACATAAGACAAAAGTCCAAACGCCGGCATTAAAAGTTTATCAGCCTGCGGTTGCCGATAAGAAGGGCGAAGTGATGACAATCGGCTGTTATCCGATTATAAAGGGGCATGTTTTTGCGGAAATGGCAACTTTTTATGACCAAGATATTGACTTTCGAAAAAATGCCGTTTGGCGATTGGGCGCTTTTGTCGCGGATATGCACACTTTGACGCCGTCAGAAGTCGATTCGCTTAAAATCGGCACGGCACGGGATTATTTGCATGTTATTTTATTTGATGAATTTAAAAACGAAACGCGCGATGTGCCCGTGCATAGACGCAAAGCTTTGTTGGAAGGTGTTTACAACCGCATTTTTGACGGATGCAACTCGAAAACTTTATGCCATATGGATTTGCACATTGGCAATATGTGTTTTGATGACAAGTGGGAAAAATTAACGGGCGTGTTTGATTTCGGCAGCGCAATTGTAGCTCCGAAAGAATTGGAATATATGATTATTTCAACCGTTTATGATGAAGAATTGCAAGCGTTCAAAGCGGGCTATAAAAACCAATGCCAAAGCGAAGCGGATTTCGAATCGCCTCAATTTCGGCGCGTGTGCACGTATTTATCGCCGTTTACGCGTTCACTTAAGCTGCCGCCATTGATACGGGAAATCAAACAAAGAATTTAAACGTCAACTTTTAATAATCGGGTAATACATGTTTTTAACTTATAATGAAACCACTAACAAAAAATGCCGCTTTCATGTTTTAGAAAGCTGTTGCCTCTAACGGTCAAAAAAGTTTATTTAACTTTTTAGAAAGGATAAAAAATGCTGACGATTTATGATTTGGATAACCCCGCCCGCGTAGAGCGTATTTTATCTGCCGTGTTACAAGATAAGAATATTCAACACATGCGTTATAAAAACGTCAGCGCAGGCCAAGATGCAACTTTCCTTGTGAACGATACATGGATTGTCAAATTGGGTTTAGACGAAGATGATTATTATAAGTTTGACGACCAACGCGATTTGATTCAAACGGTGCGCCCCTACATGTCGACGGTGCGGTTGCCCGATTATGAAGCAAAGGATTTTACTATAGATTACAACAACGGCAAAACGGATTGTATCCATGCGGCGCGCTATCAAAAATTGGGAGGCATCGTTTTAAATGATTTTGAAGATTTAAAGGATTTGCCGCGTGAAAACCGCGTACAAATCATGGCCGATTTGGCTCAAGTATTTCATGACTTGCACCGCGTGCCGATTGAAAAAGTCGAAGAATTTTTCCCGTATTCGCCCTATCAAAAAATTCGTCGCTGTATCGCTGAGCTGCGTCCCGATTTTTATGACAAAGACAAAAGGAACCGCAATTTGATGGTTCAAGATGTGATGCGCCAAGTTTATCCCGGCGCAGAGTTTTGTTTTTGCCATCGGGATTTAAGGCCGAAAAATTTTTGTTTGTCCGAAAAATTGGACCATGTTACCGGCGTTTTTGATTTCGGATGTGCCGAAATCGATTTGCCGCAGAATGATATTTTCCCATATTTAAATAATCGCGAAGATTTAATGGTTTTGGTTAAAAACTATGAAGCGTTAAGCGGGCGGCGATTGGGCACATATTTTGCGAACAAAGGCAAAATTATTTTGGAAAATTCGCAAGACATCAAGCAACGTGTCGTTCGGGCGTTGCAAGTTCACGAAAGGGGTTAGAGTGTCCGTTTTCGACAAATATCCGAAATCTTATTATAAAAGTTTGTCCGACGAACAACGGCAAATCAAAACCGTGTTGGACGGTATGATTCCGATGAATTTTCGCTACCGAAAAACATGCGGGTTGTTTGATTTGACCTATACTGTTGAAGATAAATACATCGTTAAATTTGAAAATCCCAAAAGCACACGCGATACATTAAAACGGTTGGTGGCTTTGGCGGGCGTATTACGCGCCGAAAAATCCATTCTGTTTGACTTGCCCAATATGTATGGCTCGGAATATGAAACCGAATCCGATAATACATTGTATGCTGTTTGGTATGAAAAAATTAACGGCCGTGTTTTGGACCGTCAAAATATGGACATTTATCGCGGGTATGATATGCAGCAACGCCGCAAAATGGATGTTTTTATGGAACAAATCGGCACGTTCATGGCTCAGTTGCATGCAGTGCCCGTGATGGAATTTGCCCATTTGTTCCCGAAATCCGTGCCGGGGCAAATCCAACAAGCGGTTTGGTCGGTTTTGCCTCAGCTGAAAACTGCCGACAAAAGTTTTCGCCGCCAAGTTGAAGAGGGTGTTTTATATGCCGTTTACCCCGGATATGATGAAGTATTATGCCATAATGATTTAAATTTATGGAATATTGCAAGGCGTGAAGACAATACGATTGCCGGCATTTTTGATTTGGGCATGGCAAATATCAACCGCCCCGTCAGTGAAATGAGGTATTGGGATTATTTTGACGAACACGTTGATATTATTGCCCGCACCTATAACCAAAAACGCGGCGTGGCGCTGGATGCCCCAAAGGAAGAATGCTTGGTTGGCAGCCATAAGCAATTGCCGCGTGTGATTTTCAACGTGTACGACAAAATTCGCCGCGCACGTTAAAAAGCCCGCGCGATTGTCCCATAAAGCAAAATCCGTATTTTATCCGAAAGCCGGGGTTGTTGCGGCAAGGTTCATTTCTTGCTTGATTCATGTTATTTTTTTTGGTAAACTTCACTTTCCACCCCTTATGGGAGCTATGGAAAATTTGTTTTATTCAACCAAGTTTTATTAAAAGGATTTTAAAATGTCTAAAGTAACTTATTACCCCGAACTCGAATCGAAACTTTCTTTCCCGAAATTGGAAGAAAGCATTATTCGAATTTGGGACGAAAATAAGACGTTTGAAAAATCCATTGAAAACCGCCGCGGTGCCGACGAATTCGTGTTTTATGACGGCCCTCCGTTTGCCAACGGGTTGCCGCACTATGGCCACATCATGGTGTCGTATGTGAAAGACGTTGTCGCGCGGTTTCAAACAATGAACGGCAAGCGCGTCGAACGCCGCCTCGGGTGGGATTGCCACGGGTTGCCCGCCGAAATGTCCGCCGAAAAGGAATTGGGCGTGTCGGGGCGCAAAGCCATTGAAGCATACGGGATTGAAAAATTTAACGCTTTTTGCCGCAAAGACGCCCTTAAATACGCCAATATTTGGGTGGATACCATCAAACGCATCGGGCGTTGGGTGGATTTTGACCACGATTACAAAACAATGGATTTGCCGTTTATGGAATCGGTCATCAACAACTTTAAACAGTTGTATGAAAAAGGGTTGGTGTACGAAGATTTCCGTGTGCAACCGTATTCGTGGGCTGCGCAAACGCCGGTGTCCAATTTTGAAGTCAACCAAGGGTACAAAGACAAAACCGACATGGCCGTAACCGTTATGTTCAAATTACAAAACGGGATGAATTTGTTGGTGTGGACAACGACGCCGTGGACATTGCCATCCAACCTGATGATTGCAGTGGGCAAAGATATTGATTATGCCGTGATGGAAGAAGACGGGCAAAAATACATTTTGGCAACCGCGTTGCTCGGGCAATATAAACAACAACTCAAAAATGCAACGCAAATCGATACGATGAAGGGTGCCGATTTGGTGGGCTTGTCATATGAGCCGATTTTTGATTACTTTAAACATTTGAAATCCGAAGGATGCTTTAAAGTTTTGGCGGGCGATTTCGTATCGACCGAAGACGGTACCGGCATCGTGCATATTGCGCCGGGTTTCGGGCAAGACGACTTTGACGTTTGCCGCGCTATCCGCCCCGATTTCCCGGTGGTGTGCCCTGTAGACGATGCGGGCTGTTTCACGGCCGAAGTGCCCGATTATGAAGGAATGCAGGTATTCCAAACCAATGATGTGATTATGGACCGTTTAAAGGCCGAAGGAAAATTGGTCAAGAAAAACCAAATCACGCACTCTTATCCGCATTGTTGGCGCACCGACCAACCGTTGATTTATAAGGCGATGAGCGGATGGTTTGTCAAAGTCACGGATTTTCGCGATGAAATGGTTCAGCTCAATGAACAAATTAATTGGGTGCCGGAACACATTAAACACGGCCGTTTCGGCAAGTGGTTAGAGGGCGCGCGCGATTGGTCGATTTCCCGCAACCGTTTTTGGGGCACGCCGATTCCGGTGTGGAAATCGGACAATCAAAAATTCCCGCGCATTGACGTGTTCGGGTCAGTGGCCGAAATTAAGGAAAAAACGGGCTTTGACGTGCCCGATTTGCACCGCCCGTTTATTGATGATGTTGTGTATCCGAACCCGGATGACCCGAGCGGTCAAACAATGATGCGCCGTGTGGCGGATGTGTTCGATTGTTGGTTTGAATCGGGGTCGATGCCCGAAGGGCAAATCCATTATCCGTTTGACAACAAAGAATGGTTTAAATCGCATTTCCCCGCTGATTTCATTGTCGAAGCGATGGACCAAACACGCGGGTGGTTTTATACGTTGCACGTATTGGCAACGGCGTTGCACCATAAACCCGCATACAAAAATTGTTTATGCACGGGCTTGTTGATGGCGGAAAACGGTTTGAAATTGTCCAAACGGCTCAAAAATTACCCCGACCCGTACGAAGTGCTGGATACGATTGGGGCGGACGCGCTGCGTTGGTTTTTGGTGTCGTCGCCGGTGTTAAAAGGCGGCAATTTAGGTGTGGATAAAGAGGGTAAAGAAATTGCCAAAGCATCGCGCAAAGCGATGTTGCCGCTGTACAACGCGTTTTATTTCTTCTGCCTGTATGCCAATGCCGAAGGGATAAAGGCAAAAGAAATCACGTCATCAAACGATGTGCTTGACCGTTATATTTTGGCCAAGCTGAAAACGTTGGTGCAAAACATGCACGTATCGTATGAAACGTATGATATCGGCAAAGCATGCGCCGATGCGGCCGACTTTTTGGATATTTTAAACAACTGGTACATCCGCCGTTCGCGCGTTCGGTTCTGGGACGGTACCGATTCGGCGGCATTTGATACGCTGTATACCGTGTTGGTCACGCTTTCAAAAGCGATGGCGCCGATTATGCCGATGTTAACCGAGTATGTGTACCGTTCATTGACGGGTGCAGAATCCGTGCATTTGTGCGATTACCCGAACGTAGCGGCTTTGCAAGATGATGAAGAATTAATTGCATCGATGGATTTGGTGCGCGCCATTTCATCCACTGCCAAAGCGATTCGCGAAGAACATAAATTGCGCAACCGCTTGCCGTTATTGTCGATGACTGTCGCGGGGGAAAAGGCTGCCTCTTTGGAAGCTTTTGCCGATTTGCTTAAAGACGAAGTCAACGTCAAAGAAGTTAAATTGACCACGGATGTGGCATCGGTTGCCGATACGTTTTTGTATTTGAAAACGCCGCTCATCGGTAAACGGTTGGGCAAATTCATGGGCGCGATTATGGGCGCTTCCAAAACAAACGATTGGTCGTTAAATTCCGATGGCACGCTGTCGATTGCCGGCCAAACGCTGATGGCCGACGAATTTGAATTGCGGTTGGTGTTGAAGGAAGGCTTGCAAGGACAAGCGTTGCCCGACAACACGGCGGTTGTCCAATTGGAT
>ULOI01034116.1_pt1 | contig 11908 bp, 9 predicted proteins | sample 1952231 | NCBI WGS metagenome assembly ULOI01 (sample SAMEA4835593, study PRJEB28245) | human gut metagenome | biome: gut microbiome; material: fecal sample | place: Denmark | collected 2008
ACCCTTGGTTTTCGATATATTCCTTTAGAATTTTTTCACTGACATTTCCAACTGAACATACAAAATATCAATCCATCCAAAAGGTATGTTCTTTCCAAAAGCATTTAGAAAGATAAGTATTATATTTCTTCCAGATATGATAAGTGGTATAGCTTTTCATAGTTCTGTAATAAGTATTTACTATGATTTTTTGATTTCCATTCGCCCATGACAAATCTCCTTTATTTGATTTATCGGTAACGGACGATTGTTTTAGAACAATCTGTCTATGACTGACGCATTCATCCACTCAGCTAAAGCTAACTGGATTTCTGCTAAATTGTTTTAAAGGTGTAAATGCTTTAATATATGCTAAAATAGATATCTTGCCCACAAAGCAAAATTCTTTATGAGCTTCATCTGACGTTCTCTATATGATGATAACTCTACCGGCTTTACGTTATATGGATTATCATAGCTTCCATCTTTATCAGCCTTTCTTGCTACCCTTTCATAGCCCTCCATTGACTGATTCAACTCTCTGTTAATATCCTTGCTATCTATCACAAGCATAAGCTCTGTATCCAGATAAGCACTTCTCATATCTATGTTAAATGAGCCTATAACTGATATGTTATCATCAATCAGTACTGACTTACCATGGTATGAATAACCGCCTTCATATTCCCATACATCAATCCCTGTACCAAGTATCCTGTTCTTATTAACATAATAATCTGCAGAACCAAATGGATTGCCATTGTTAGCAACTGAATTCGTCATAAGTGATACATCACCCACTGTGTCACAAACCGACTTTAGCCCTTCATACATATAATCGTTGCATATAATATAAGGTGTATGCAGCTTAACTCTGCTTTCAGCCTTCTTCATAAGTTCAACAAGCTGATACCATACATATGGTTTCTTTGATGAATATTCTATGGGATTACTCAAAAGTGCTACATTATTCACTTCATAAGCATCTTTAAACATATCCTTATAAACACTTTTCCCAAGACCTTTATAAATACCATTATCTGTATTGTCTTCACAATAGTCTGCATATAATGAATGAAGTTCTTCCCTGGCTGCTGCCACTTTCTTCTTAGCTGCCAGCTTGTTTTTCTTATCTGTGATTCTGGAACTGTCCACCGAATTATTATGTGAATATGTATTCTCTACACAATAATTATATTCATTTTTCTCTGATATTGTAAAATATGTGTCTGTATCCGTAAGCGCATTTACCCCATTGATAAAAGCCTTACTTTCTTTATAATTCCATACTTTCCCAAAATACGAGAGAATATCGTTAACAGAACTATTCTCATCTGGATTCTCGCAATACACCAACGCATCTCTGTCATAATTCTTATATGGCGAGCTGCTTCCTAAAAAATATGAAAATGTGTTTCTTCCACCTATTATATAACTGCTTCTATCAGCTATAAGATACTTATCATGAAGTCTTCCCATAGATTTCCATGGTGCAAACGGATTGACCTTATTATATATCTTAATGCTTGTTCCTTCTCCAGCTGCCAACGCTTCAAAATAAGGATTACCATTCATACGGAGAAATCCAGATACTCCATCAACTATTACATTTACCGATACTCCACGTTCTGAAGCATCTAGAAGCGCACCAAGAATAAGCTTTCCACTATCATCTGCCCTGAAATCAAAGGTTGATAATATAATCTCATCCCTAGCGTTGCTTATCAGCTTAATACGCTCAAGCAGTGCATCTCCATTATCTTCTATAACTTCCGCCATTTCCGGCTCTGTTCTTGTCTTCCATATATTATCAACAGACAGCTCTTCTTTGTCCTCTTCCGTCAATACTGGCTGTTTATGATATGTAATAAGCGCACAACCAACTATGGCAATCACAATAATAAGTAGTATAGCAAGTATTATTAAGAATACTTTTATCACTTTCTTTAATCTATTTATACGCATATACTTTTTCCCTTTTTAATTATATAATCATCTGGAACTATATCTTATTGTATAAGCTGCAAAACGTGCAACATCTTGTATTCTATCAGTATATACTGTTTATTGCAAGATTAGTTGTGATTTCTTTATATATTCTTTATGCGTTTTATTTTTTTATTTTGATGCAATCTCAATGATTCATAGGAACTATTAATTAACCTCGACAGCTAGATAACTACCCAAAAACTTGGCATAGGGATTTTATACTCTTTTTACAATCAAAAGAGATTAATTCATGGGTATATATCTTTAATTCATTATCAGAAAAATTTATATTCCACTATGTATCTATTAAAACCTGCGGTGCGCATTACACAATCACAATCACTGACATTTACATTCCACTATGTATCTATTAAAACCTATCTGAATTATAGCTTATATAATCATCACTATTATTTACATTCCACTATGTATCTATTAAAACTGGTCTGTAGAGCTGGGCAGACCAACACTTGAAAAGATTTACATTCCACTATGTATCTATTAAAACCAAGTCTTCATCTGGTATCTTATAAGTCTTATTTTTATTTACATTCCACTATGTATCTATTAAAACGAGGTCAGCACCGGCGGCATATTCAGAGCCATATGTATTTACATTCCACTATGTATCTATTAAAACCTGTCTCCGTCAAATATCCAATAAAAACCTTCTGGATTTACATTCCACTATGTATCTATTAAAACATTATGACATATACATATAGACGCCTCTAGCTTAAATTTACATTCCACTATGTATCTATTAAAACTACCTGATGAACCAGACGAACTGCTATCATCCGTATTTACATTCCACTATGTATCTATTAAAACCAGAACACCCGCAGCACAACAACATAGACATAATAAATTTACATTCCACTATGTATCTATTAAAACCCACTCACCAGCCTTAATATCTTTTTCTTGCTTATATTTACATTCCACTATGTATCTATTAAAACGCAACATTTACTGTATTTAAGGGTGACTTTAACAAAATTTACATTCCACTATGTATCTATTAAAACGGATTTGTTAATTCATTATATAATTCAATGATGATAAATTTACATTCCACTATGTATCTATTAAAACGTAGAAACCACAGGATTTTGTAATAAATCTGTTGTAATTTACATTCCACTATGTATCTATTAAAACTAAGTGTATTTTATTCTTCCACCGTTGCTTTTTGTATTTACATTCCACTATGTATCTATTAAAACACACAAAGCAGTCTGCCGCTATTGATAAGAACAAAGAAATTTACATTCCACTATGTATCTATTAAAACGTCTTCCTTCAAGACATTTTTTATATATGCTTTATCATTTACATTCCACTATGTATCTATTAAAACGCAGTACTGATGATTACATCAAGCAGCCGGAAGAAAATTTACATTCCACTATGTATCTATTAAAACGAGCAATATGAGGAAGTGTCTAAAATTCCAAATGTCATTTACATTCCACTATGTATCTATTAAAACAAATTTCTGAAAGTAAAATTAAAACTACTATTGTTACATTTACATTCCACTATGTATCTATTAAAACGCATTAGCCATAGAATTTACTGTCTGATTATCTTTATTTACATTCCACTATGTATCTATTAAAACCTTTGTTCTCTTTGATGTTTATTTTCATCAAAGCCATATTTACATTCCACTATGTATCTATTAAAACTTCTTTACGAGAAATGATTGAACGAATGATTTAGTTATTTACATTCCACTATGTATCTATTAAAACTACCCCCTCGTATAAGATACTTGCATTATACATTTATATTTACATTCCACTATGTATCTATTAAAACACGCTACTGGTGCTCCCACCAATAGTATTATTGAATTTACATTCCACTATGTATCTATTAAAACTATGAAAATCTTATTTTTCACACTATACCTCCTACATTTACATTCCACTATGTATCTATTAAAACTCCCTGCCATTTCCAAAATCACCAGCTTCTATTCTGTATTTACATTCCACTATGTATCTATTAAAACAAAGACACGTTTATCTGTAAGGTCAATCCAAAATTATTTACATTCCACTATGTATCTATTAAAACCCATCTATGCAGTTTGCAATTTCTTTTCCAAAAAGATTTACATTCCACTATGTATCTATTAAAACTTTTATCAATTAGTGTTTGAATATCTGATTTAACAAATTTACATTCCACTATGTATCTATTAAAACAATTTGTACATAATTATGTATTTGACTATCTATATTATTTACATTCCACTATGTATCTATTAAAACCAGATATAACTGATGATAATTATCTAACAGAATATGATTTACATTCCACTATGTATCTATTAAAACAATTCCGTTCCGTCAATGTTGCCATTCAGCTTGTTTATTTACATTCCACTATGTATCTATTAAAACTTTCTCATCAGCCGTAGCTAATGTAAAATAATCATAATTTACATTCCACTATGTATCTATTAAAACCTGAAACCTACCTGTCATTTCTATATGTGTTCCTACATTTACATTCCACTATGTATCTATTAAAACTTAAAGTGTGACTCTAACATCTTAATGTTAGACATAAATTTACATTCCACTATGTATCTATTAAAACTGTTAATATTCTTCATATTCTTTTTCGCTACTTATTTATTTACATTCCACTATGTATCTATTAAAACTTCTTCAATCTCATTTGCAATGTCATCCGCAATCTTATTTACATTCCACTATGTATCTATTAAAACCGACCAATGCTGTATCTCATAATCCTTCTTACAATATTTACATTCCACTATGTATCTATTAAAACCGCCGCTTGATGTGTACTGCCAACCTGCAAGGTAAATTTACATTCCACTATGTATCTATTAAAACAGTTGGCGGCACAGCTTATTGTAAGGGTATTTACATTTACATTCCACTATGTATCTATTAAAACTTTTACCCTTTCCCACCCTATCGTCCATATAGGGAAATTTACATTCCACTATGTATCTATTAAAACGTCTTCATTGCCTAAGTAGTCAATAACTTTAATTGTATTTACATTCCACTATGTATCTATTAAAACTAAATGTATTCTGTGTTCGTCTATAATTTAAAGAACATTTACATTCCACTATGTATCTATTAAAACCTATTCCATGCTCAGCTTCCAGTAATTGAAACTTCATTTACATTCCACTATGTATCTATTAAAACTTAAATAATTTTTAATTAACAATTTAGTTTTAGCCATTTACATTCCACTATGTATCTATTAAAACTAACTTGCCATATGGTTTTATACTTTGCCCCTGTATATTTACATTCCACTATGTATCTATTAAAACTGTATCTGTTTTCTTACTTCTTTCTTACCTAAAGCATTTACATTCCACTATGTATCTATTAAAACTGTGCAAGATAAGTTGCGAAGCTATCCACTGTCATATTTACATTCCACTATGTATCTATTAAAACAAGCTTCAGGCTTTAAATCCTTATAATGCCATTCAAATTTACATTCCACTATGTATCTATTAAAACTACTTTAGTTAAAATATATACAGAAGCAAGAGATAAATTTACATTCCACTATGTATCTATTAAAACCCACTAGGCAAACGCATAAGCGATATAAGCGTACATTTACATTCCACTATGTATCTATTAAAACCAAAAAAATACATATTTGCATAATCGGGGTTAGAAAATTTACATTCCACTATGTATCTATTAAAACTGCATTCATCTTTTCGATAAGTGATTTAATGTCGTCATTTACATTCCACTATGTATCTATTAAAACACGTGGTCTTAAATGACATTATTTTGATATCTTAATTTATACCTTTTTGTCGACTCCTATTATTTATATATATTATTATCCTAAAGATTTTATCCAACAATTACAAATATCTGATAAAACCTACATTGTCGACCTTATGGTTATTTTACATCATTATCATTCGACAGACAAGATTGTGCAATACATATATAATTTTATATTATAAAATCTGTTACATTATCCTGTCTACCCCACAACTCTTTATCAACCCACTTCTGCTGTCTACTTTTAAATAAAATAACAGAATCCAGTTCGTTATTAATATATGGAGCTAATTCTTTTTGCATTTTAATTAATTGTACTTTTGATAATTCTCCTTCAAAAACCGAATTCTGTATATGTGTCATATATTTTTTACATATTTTAAATATATGACACCATCTTTTTCTTCCATTTTCATCCTTGCTTACATCATATACTAAAACAATATACATACACTAACCTCATATTTTATTTATATATGTTAAATGTCGTTAATTTCATACATGATACCAGAGTCAAGAGGTCTAAGCCCACATGAGCTTGCTCATAAGTTGGTGAAGAACCTTGGAACCCGATATCCATATATAATATTACCACCATATCCTAAAACCTTCATATTCCTTTTCACCTATTAGATGTTTGATAAGTTTATATGCCTCTAACCTTATCAAATACTGATATGATACCTGTCGTCCAAGCTCTTTATGCATTATTGTCTGTTTCATCTTTTTTTCAAATTCCGAAACAATAAGTTTAGAAGCATCCTTTTTTAAATGTAAATAATTCAATTCTTTTGTGAAACTTTTTTCTGTTATTTGTTTTCTATTAAGTAATGAAAATATCAATCTATCACCAATCAATGGTTTGAATACTTCTGATATATCAAGGCATAACGAATATCTTCTAATACCAGGTTCATGTAAATAACTTATTGTTGGATTCAACTGCGTATGATATATTTCGCTTAATGTTCTTGTATATACTAGTGAATTAACAAATGAAATTAATGAATTAATCATATTATCTGGAGGATGCATTACTCTTTTATCAAATTCTATTTCCTGATTAATAATTACACTCCATGCAGCATAATATTTTTTTCGTATATTTCCCTCAATCCCCATAAGTTCTTGTATAGATTTTACACCTACCAATCCTGTACGCAAAGAATCTATATCCTTCATATAATCTGATACATTTTTATCTCGTCCATTATAATATCGTAAGTTTCTATATATATTATCTGCTGCCGCCTGAATAAACTTTTTAGCTATTAAAAGTCTTTTATCATATTCTGTATAATGCTGCACCTGATTTACTAATAACTGACCTGCAAGATTACTTTCTTTAGGATAAAAACTTCCTGTATAGAAATTATAATAATTAAAAAAATGTATCGGTATTCCATACTGGGATATGTAACTTAAAAATGTCGTATTAAAAGACATTTCTGACATAACATATATATCTGATATACGCTCTATAGGTATATCTCTTTTTTCACCATCATATGATGTAAATCTTAATGTATTATCTTTTCTTTTTAAATCTCCATTATTGTATACATAAAAGCTCTGCTGCATTTTATTCCTCCACTTACTACATAATACTATATAAAACACATATCAAAATAAGCGCATTTTTTACATATCTTGGTTTCATTCAATTCTGGTGGCAGTTTATACTCCTTTATTTTATTAATATCATCAATAATTTTATCAAGTTCCCTGCAATCCTCATCTGTTAGCTCTATCTCTATATTTCTTTTAGCCAAAGGATAGTCAATCTTTCCAGTAAGCCCTTCTACGCCTCTCTTTTTCAAATAATATAGATAGTACTTTAACTGCCATATTCCAGCTTCCTCTATCGCCTTACTCTTTTTCACCTCATGTAATTCTTTCTTCTCACGTATGAAATCAATATTAATAGCATCATCAATATTAATATGCTTGTCATCCCTTGCATAACTATTCTCATCCAGCAATTTACCAAGTTGTACATTTTCATTGCCATCTTCCATTGTAATCTGATGACAAAAATACCACAGTTTTCTTTTACATATAAAATAATAATATATCATTACACCTGTTATTTTATCTTCCATAACTGTAAACCTCATAAATACTACATACTCTTGATATTATTAACAACTATTACATAAATATAGAAGCCTGCGTCTGTTTTTTTATTAATCCACTTCCCGTACATTTATCTATATCAAATTCATAATCCATACTTGCTCTATGTATATTCAATTCTGCTTGCCTTGCTTTGTTTTTCCCATCTCCATTGCCACTTTCCCAAATAACACATTCGTCAACTAATTCTGGCAATTTGTACTTATTATATGTTGGCAACGACAAAGTCATATCCGATATTTTAGATGTAAATATACTTCTAATGTCCTTTTTAATATATTTATCATTAATTATCTTTAAGCAATTGTCTATAAAATCAATATTTTGGTTATATATGTTATCAGGTATTATCGTAACACTATTTATATTGCGGAATTGTCTATCAGCTTCTTGTTTACTATACTCTGCCTCCTTAATTATTTGGAAATTATCTAGAGCCTTCTTTATATTTTGGTAATAAGCAGTATCTACTAATTCCTCTGTACAATACACCCGGTTTATGTATTCATTCTTTTCTCTTTCTGCTAAAGGTCTTCCTGTATAATCTTTCAGTATATTTACTGAGCGATTATATATATCTTTATCATATATATAACTAATGCTTTTTTTCTTATTACTTTTTACATCATCACCATTAAGTATTTCTACCGAATTTCCTTTGCTATTAATTTCTTCTGCAATATATATATGAACATTAGCCTCTATAGGTACATAACGCATATGTCTGTTACACCTTCCTAGACGTTGTAATAAACTATCAACCGTGCTCATTTCTGTATACAATACATCAAAGTCAATATCTAGACTTGCTTCTACAATCTGCGTTGTTATCCATATACCAGTAGACGAATTATCCCTTGAAAATGACATTATATTTTCTTCTAATATTCTTCTATGTTGTTTTATAAAATTTGAATGTAAAAGATGTATTTCTGTTTTCTCTTCATTCATCCAGAAATCGTATATATCACATATTTTTTGGTACAACACCTGAGCACTGCTGATAGTATTACATATTACTAACACTTTTTTATCTCTGGCATCTTCAATAACTTTATCTACATTAATATCTCCATACTCTGCATCAAGCCAATGTCTTACATTTTCTGCCACTGTTGAAAAATCTTTATATTCATAATCTACTGCTTCTATAAGACCATATTCCTCCATTAAACTTCTTAACACTGGTGGAAATGTTGCCGTTATAATTGCAAAATGTCCTCCCATATCTGATACAATTTTCAGACCATATATAATTGCTGCTATAATTTCCGAATCATATGATTGTATTTCATCTATTATAACTTTAGAATATTTAAGTGTTGCTGCAAATATTTCTGTTCCCAATGCTTTGTATACAAACTTAAATATCTGATCAACAGTACACACAGTCAATGGAAAAGAAAGCAGCTTTGCCTTTTGATACATATTATAAGCACTTTCCTCTCCCTTTCTGCTTTCATCTATAAAATGCTGCATACTTCCTGAATGTAATAATGTAACATCACCATAATTATATGTTTTCTTTATTCTGTCATATATAGCATTAGATGAAACCATATATGGCAATGTATAAAAACATTTTTCACCATCAGCCCACAATAAAGCTGCTTCTGTTTTTCCCATTCCTGTTGGTGCTACTACTACTAGATTCTTATTAATATTCTCTTTCATATATAGCTGCATAGAATTAAATTGCATATTATGTGACTTAAAGTAAGAATAAATATTGTTAACTAATATTTTGTTATCAATATCCGAAACCTGTTCTGCTTTATCATAGCCTGAACTAACAGTATAATCGAACTTGTTTAACAGACCTTTGACTAGCGCATATTTTTCCCATACATTATTATCAAGCCTCTTATTAACTGATGTTTCATTATTTCTAAATAAAATTTTATTAACATTGGCTGCTCTTATCTTTTTTTCTTCTCTTTTATAAAAATCAGCCAGATTATCAATATAGTATTTCTTACAGAATTCCTTTATTTGAGCACTTTCCCACTTATCTTCCCTGTCATGATGATGGTAAACAGCAGTTATAAATATCTTAAAATCTTCTACTGTACAATCTGGAACCATATTGCTTAATTCATCCTGAGATATACTTACTGCACTTAAATATCCATGAGGAATTTCATAATCGAAGGTTTCATCTAAATGTAAATCTCTATTACCTATTTTAGTCTGAAATACTATGTTAGCTTTACCAATATCATGTATTCGACATGCTTCAACAACAAGCTTTTTCTCTTTATCCGTAAAATATCCACCATATATTTTAAAAAAATTCTCTGCACATATTACTATATCTTCAAGATGCTGTTTTAACGTAACCTGTCCTTTTTCCGTTATATTTATAAACTCATCAATGGAATTATCAATAGCTGTTTTTTCACTTTGTGTGAGATTATCTTCTACTATTTCTATTGCAGATTTAATCTTTTTAACAATTTCACTTTTCTCATCATCAGATAAACTTTTTGTTGCTGACTTTGCATAATACTCCATATGTTCTCCTTCTACTCTGTCAAACTCTTATGTAATTATTGATAAATAAATCTAATTCCAATATGTATCTATTAATTTTAATTACGCAAATACTACTACATCTTCTGATTGTGAATCATCTACTAAAATATTTTCTATCTCTATTCCACTAGGATAATAAAAAACTTTAACCCGTCCGCCTTCTTTCTCTGACTTCCATCTACGCAGCCCCTGTTTAGTTATCTCATACTCCTTATTAAGGGTATAAACAGTAGAATTACTGTTTTCATAACCTCTTTCCATAATATATGATACTGGAATATATATATTATGCTTTGTATCTGCTTCGTCCTCTTCTCTTATATTTACTATATCAACACTTTTTATATCTATTAAATCCTCATATCTTCCAAGCGACAGATACATAGGTGGATTTTTAAGTGCCTCATATATAATCTGCATATCCTCATCTTCTTCTGGTAAAATATGAATAATTATCTCATTTTCACAGACTAATTCTACATTAGCCACTCCTTTGAATACTCCATATTTTTCACCATCTTCAATGCATATATTATGTCGTCCTTCTTCATATTTTGCCCCAGATGAAAAAGAATATCTTGTATACAGTTCAGAAATCATTCCCTGATTGGTTCCCTGTATACTCAATTTCATCCTATGATATCTCTTAAACCCACATGCTGCATGTATCATTCCTATGATTGTTGAATATGGTGGAAGTGGATACGTTTCTTTTATGATAAAGCTGCTTGGCTTTTTATAATTAGCAAGATTTTGAAAACAGTGTAGTCTAATTGCTTTCATCATAATATTCGCTCACTTTCTCTTTCAACTGGCTAAATGCTTTTGCTACTGTCACTGCGTGTAACTTTTCCTTAAGCTCTGTATCATTGTCAAATATATCCGATACAACTCCAACAACCGTATTATCATTTATACTGTCATCCCCCTGCATTAAATCTACAAATGCACCTGTCCTTATACTATTATTCTTAATACGAACACAATTCTCAAAGAAAGGATTTTTCCTAGCATAATTACCGCCAATAACAAATAGTGGTGAAAGATTTTCTCTTCTTCCTTTAATATCTCTATATAAATACTGTACGGCATCTAATAGTGCATTTACTCTTTCTGTCTTTTGTTCTGGTGATATACTTATATCTACATCCTCTCCTACTCTGTCTAGATCAATCGATAATGTATATGTGTAATACGCCCTGTGTATCTCACTCTGTGCAATAGCATTACCAAGATTTTGTCGTTTTGCAAGTCCCATATTGGTGAGGAACTCTAATTCACCCTGATAAGGCTCAAGAGATATCGCATTACTCAGTCTTGCCACAGCGCTTCTTGTTGTTGCTCCACCCTTAAGATTATCATCTTTAGATGTCGTCTTCATATAACCAAATAAATCTATCTCTGGATACTCTTTTATTGTAGCGGACGGTGCAAACTGAACAACCCCACTC
>ULOI01034353.1_pt1 | contig 11844 bp, 7 predicted proteins | sample 1952231 | NCBI WGS metagenome assembly ULOI01 (sample SAMEA4835593, study PRJEB28245) | human gut metagenome | biome: gut microbiome; material: fecal sample | place: Denmark | collected 2008
AGCACCGAAAGGTGCTTTACAGAGATGAAAACAGGCCTGACGAAGCATCACTCAGATTAGATTAAAAATTCTAGTCTGGGTGATTTTTTTCGTTCAGGGAAAAGGAGAAAATGTCATTGACAGAAAAGACGGATAACAGAGATTCGGATGAAAAATTAGTTGAAATTGAAATGGAGCTGTTAAGATATTTTACGAAGATTCCAATGGCAGATCAGTTTGTACATCCAGATCCTCGAAGATAATGGTACACGGCTTAATGAAATTATCACAAAACACCTTGATGATGATATCTGGGAGTTTCGTCCAGGCATAACTGTGTTTTATATTTTATATCAAAACCTTACACATCGAAAAGCGGAAAGCAAGAAGAGAACCATAGCTTTCATCTACTGTCCAGGTATCACATCCCCAGCAGATTTTATCAATCTGGGCCATTTCAATCAACTGATGCAACACCCGGTTTGAAACGGTGTATGATAGAATCGGAATTCAGGTCAGATCCGGATAAAGATTCGAATATTTTTTGTCAATCGGCAAGCTGCAGAGAAATTTATCTATAGACAAGTCAGGATTATCACGTTAAGATATAGAAAAAGTAAGTAATACGAAAGAAGAAAACAGAATATGTAAAGGAGAAAATGAATGGAATACTCTGCAATTATTCATGATATGGACAAAAGATTCTGCTATGCAATAGATAAGGATTTATTTGTGATACGCATCCAGGTAAAAAGAGATGATATAAAGGAAATAATTCTTCATTATGAGGATAAGTATATACCAATGGAATGGAAGGATACACGAAAGACAATTCCAATGAAGAAGGTTGCCACCTCTCAGTTTCATGATTATTATGAAGCACAGATCCAGATGCATCTGATATGTCTCCGTTATTTTTTTGAATTTACGGATATGCAGGGGGAAAAAGTATATTACGGCAATTATGAGTTTAGTAAGGAATGTATTACAAATAGGGACAGAATGTTTGACTGCCCGCAGAATCTACGGGAGGAAGAAATGTTTGTGGTGCCAAAGTGGGCAGAAAATAAGGTCGTATATCAGATTTTTCCGTCCCGTTTTGCATCATCACAGCCGGTAGACAAGGAAGTATGGTATAAAGCACCAGTTACGTCTATGGATAATCTGCATGGTGATCTCAGAGGAATTATAGAACATCTGGATTATGTCCATAGTCTTGGAATTGATGTTTTATATATGACACCAATCTTTAAATCAAATTCAAGCCATAAATACGATACCATTGATTATTATCAGATAGATCCCTCATTCGGAACAGCAGAGGATCTTAAAGAGCTGGTACAAAAAGCGCATGAATATGGAATGAAAGTGGTTATGGATGCGGTGTTTAACCATACAGGAAATGAATTTTTTGCATTTGAAGATATTTTGGAAAAGGGAAATAAGTCTAAATATCTGGACTGGTATTTTATTGATGAATTTCCACTTAAAAGTGAAAGGGGAGAGATTCCAAACTTCAAATGCTTTGGTTATTATGGTGGAATGCCAAAATTAAATCTGAAAAATCCTGAAGTTGAAAAATTTATTACAGATGTTGCATGCTATTGGATCAGGGAATGCGATATAGACGGATGGAGAATGGATGTAGGAGATGAAATCAGCCATTTTTTCTGGAAGAATTTTAGAAAAGCAGTTAAGGCAGTAAAGAAAGATATGCTGATAATTGGAGAAATCTGGCATTATGCAGGAGATTTTCTTGAAGGAGATGAATGGGATACGGTCATGAATTATCCGTTTTATCTGAATATGATAGATCTGCTTGCAGATGAAAAGATTACGGTCAGCCAGTTTATACAGAATCTTGGATATTTGAAAGGACGCTTAAATAAAAAATGTTATCCTCTTATGTGGAATCTGATAGACAGCCATGATACAGCAAGATTTTTACATTTATGTAAGAATAATAAGAAAAAGCAGCATTTGGCAGCAGCTTTTCAATTGTTATTGCCGGGAATGCCGATGATTTATTATGGAGATGAGTATGCGATGCCGGGAGCAAACGATCCGGATTGCAGACGTGGCATGTACTGGGATGAAGAATACCAGGATAAAGAGATGTTTGAATGGTATAAACAGCTGTTACAGGTTCGAAAAAAATATAAATGTATCGTAGAAGGTGAATTGATTGAGGCAATCACAAGGGATGAGGAAGAAACCATTGTTCTGATTAGAAAAAATAGTGAAGAGACCATGGCATTGATTTTTAACTGCAGCAGCAGTGAGAAGAGATTTAATGAGTATGAGGGAAAATATAATTTGCTTGAAGAAGAACTGTTTGACGGAAAAGTTGAGGGACTTGATGCCGCAGTAATAGTGCTTTAAAATAGTTACAGAGGAAGAAGAACATGTCAAAAGATGAATATTTAATTACAGATGCTCCCCTTAAAGCACTGACTGTTTTTGCAATGCCAATGATTTTCGGAAGCTTTTTTCAACAGGTCTACAATATGGCTGATTCAATCATTGTGGGTCAGTTTGTTGGATCTTCTGCCCTTGCGGCTGTTGGTGCCTGTGCTGCCCTTACGAATGTATTCATTTGTATAGCACTTGGTGCAGGTGTAGGTGCAGGTGTACTTGTGAGCCGTTATTTTGGTGCCAGAGATTATAGTAAAATGAAAACAATAGTATCAACATCATTGATTAGTTTTCTGGTTCTTAGCATACTTCTGGGAGTTACTGGCTTTTGTTTTTCACGTTCCATGATGGGCTTATTACAGACACCCGCTGATATACTGGAGGAAGCAGTACTATATCTTCGTGTTTATTTTGTGGGATTTCCGTTTCTGTTTATGTACAACATTCTTTCAACGATGTTTACTTCAATCGGTGAATCAAAGATTCCATTATGCCTTTTGATTTTTTCTTCTGTTCTGAATATTATGATGGATCTTTGGATGGTAGCAGGCCTTGGTCTGGGTGTGTTCGGTGCAGCCCTAGCCACGCTTATTGCACAAGGCATTTCGGCAGTATTTTCGTTTTTAATCTTTTTATACCGGATACGCCAGTATAAGAGTCCGGCTCGCTGGTTTGACGGGAGGGAATTACGTTCCATGCTCCGCATTGCTGTACCGTCGGTTCTCCAGCAGTCAACAGTGTCAATTGGTATGATGATTGTACAGGCGGTTGTAAATCCGTTTGGTACACAGGCTCTTGCAGGTTATGCGGCAACGATGAGGGTAGAGAATGTTTTTTCACTGATATTTGTGTCCATAGGCAATGCAGTCTCGCCGTATGTTTCCCAGAATCTTGGCGCAAAGAAAATCGGGCGTATCAAAAAAGGATACCACGCTGCACTGGTGTTAGATTTATGTTTTGCAGTCCTTGCTTTTATAGTCATTGAAACACTGCATACCCAGATTTCCTCATTATTTCTGGGTAAAGATGGAACAGCGCTGGCATATCAGGTGTCTGGAGATTATATGAGATGGCTCGGCTTCTTTTTCATTTTTATGGGTATCAAGATGGCAACAGACGGAGTTCTTCGGGGACTTGGAATCATGCGTCCATTTCTCATTGCAAATATGGTAAATCTTGCAATTCGTCTGTCAGTTGCTTTGATACTCGCACCGCGTTTTGGCATTGCATTTGTCTGGCTTGCTGTACCGGCTGGCTGGCTTGCAAATTTTCTGATTTCTTATGTGGCACTCAGAAAATCATGGCCAGACGATAAGATGGCTTTTGCTGCTATAGAAGATGGTGCAGCCGTTTTTATAGAAAAATACTGTAAATAGCTGTCTTTAAAAATGACGAAAAACCAAAGCAGGAAGTGTTAAATTTTATCAAAAAAATAGAATTTGAAAATTAAAGCTGAAAAGTCGTTGACTTTTGAAAAAATTCTGATATAACAAGGTCTAGAAAAAATTAAAATAAAGAGAAAGGAAATAAGAATCAATGTTTTCACAAAAAGATAAAATGAAAAGTAAATTAGAAAACATGCATCTGCAGGAAAGGATAAACTATGGCTACAGAAAAGTCATTATTATGATGTTAATTTCAGGCTTGCTTTCTATAGTGGTCATAGGTGTTTTATTTGCTAATATGGTACATTATATAGAAAATGTTACTGTAGCAGATCAGGCAGTAAAAATATGTAGAATTAATGTGAATGCGGCAGCAAGAAATATCAGGGAAATGGCATTAGATGATGATACTTCTTCATATGCCGGTTATGAGAAAACAGTAGAAAAGCTGCTGAAAGAAGTTGATTCTGAACTGAAAAATTTAAAGGGAACCGGAATTATTCCTGACTCAGATTATGAGGAATATTCATCAGCCCTTTCGGATTGGGGAAACATTGGTTATTCTATTATAGAAAAAATTAAAAGTGGTGATAAGGAAAAAGCAGTTGATGAAATCATGAATGATTGCACACCTGCATTAAATAAAGCGGTGGAAATCGCAATAAGATTAGATGATGTGACAGACCAGGAGAGCAGCAGGGCTGCCAGAACTACATTTACTTTTGCTATAGCAGGAATTGTATGTATTATAGTGTGTTTATTTTTGGCATGGATACTGACAAAGAAAACAGGTAAAAAAGTCCTGGATACAATTCTTGAACCTTTACGGGCAGTTGAGGATGTCGCAAAGGAACTGACAGAAGGAAATTTACACAGTACACTGGATTATCGTTCAGAAGATGAGATTGGAAGACTGGCACACAGTATGCGTAAATCAATCCGTATCCTGGGAAGCTATGTAGACGATATTGACCGTGCAATGAAATTGTTTGCAGAAGGAAATTTTGATGTTAAACCGGAAGTAGAGTGGCGGGGAGATTTTGTCGGAATTTTAAATTCTTTTATGCAATTTGAAAAAAGTATAGGAGAAACGATTAAAGGAATTCAAAATGTTTCCAATGAAGTTTCAAGTGCAGCAGACCAGGTAGCATCAAGTTCTAATGATCTTGCAGATGGAGCTACAAATCAGGCGGCAGTAGTAGAGGAACTGACAGCAACAGTTGCAGGTGTATCTGAACAGGTAGAAAATAATTCAAAATCTGCAAAAGAAATTAGTGGAAGGGTGGATGAGCTTGGAAATGCCATTTTAGAAAGTAATGGTAAGATGCATGAAATGGTTGATTCCATGCATGAAATTAATGAAGCATCAAAAGAAATTGACAAAATTATTGCAACAATTAATGAAATTGCTTCCCAGACAAATCTGCTTGCATTGAATGCTTCTATCGAAGCAGCAAGGGCAGGAGAAGCCGGAAAAGGATTTGCAGTTGTAGCAAATCAGGTAAATTCGTTAGCGGACCAGAGTGCCCAGGCAGCGAAAGAATCTGCAATGTTGATTGAAACCTCTGTGAAGGCAGTAGAAAAGGGTATGGTGATTGCAGGACAGACTGCGGCGCAGTTGGAAGATGTTGCAGAGAACTCTAAAATAATTACAGAAGAAGTTACAAATATTGCGGAAACGTTAGAAACACAGACAACAGAAATCCGGCAGATTAATGAAGGAATTGAACAAATTAATGATGTTGTACAGACCAATTCTGCAACATCTGAGGAATGTGCAGCTGCCAGCCAGGAGATGAGCAGCGAATCAGAAAATCTGCGTGAAATGATTCGTAAATTTAAAGTGGCAGAATCAGAAAAAACAGTATAATACGATAATGATTTCCAGCTATAATTTCTAACACAGAATAGAAAGTTTATCAGTATAAAAATTTTATAAGAAAGGCACTTATACTATGGATACAAACATACGCAGACTGCTCAAGGAAATAGGAGCAGAAGATTTAATAGAAGTATTTGCACCATGTATGGATGACTATCTTTATATTATAGATTTACAGAAAAATACCCTTATCATTTCACAGGCAGCGGTGAAGCGTTTTAAGATGCCGGGCAATTCATTTGATAATGCTGCCGACAGTGTCCGCTATTTTGTATATGAAGAAGACCGCCCGATGATTAGGGAACATTTACAGCGGATTGCGGATGGAAACGAAAAAAATCACAATCTGCATTACAGATGGCTTGATAAAGATGGGATGCCGGTATGGATTAACTGCCGTGGAAAGGTAATCCATGATAAAGATGGAAAACCTCATTATCTTATAGGCTGTGTAAACGAAATTGGAAATATACAGCGGGCAGATAATGTCAGCGGACTTTTGGGTGAAAGAGAAATGCATTCCTTTGTTTCTTCCCATATAAAAGACAGCTCGTCAGTATTTTTAATACATATAGGGATTGATGGATTTAATGCGATTAATGGTACATTAGGCGTAGATTATGGAAATTATGTGTTGAAAAGTGTTGCTGACGGTATCAAGGAATGTCTTTCTGATAACCAGCAGCTGTACCATCTTGTTGCAGATGAGTATATGATTGTTGATCTGGAAAGTCATACAAGAGATGATGTTATGCTATTGCAGAAGGAAATATGTAAAAAAATAGAAGATTTTATTATTTCTGAAAAATATAAGGTGGTTTTTACAGTATCTACCGGAATTATCCATGCAACGAAGCTCTTAAAATATTATGACGAGTATCGTAAAATAGCGGTTTTCTCTTTAAAACAGGCAAAATCCATGGGAGGAAACGGAGTATATTTTTTTGAGAAAGAAGATTATAAGTTATTTTTAAAAAAAGAGAAAATAAAAAGTGCACTTCGAGGTGCCGTGACAAATGAATTTGAAGGATTTGAAGTATACTATCAGCCGATTATAGATTGTTCCTCGGGAAATATAATTGGTGCGGAAGCGCTTATGAGGTTTTCCATGTATTCAGGTGGAAAAAAAGAAAGTATCTCGCCTGTGGAATTTATACCATTACTGGAAGAAACCGGGCTTATTATTCCGGCTGGAAGATTTGTATTAAATGAAGCTGCGGCAATGTGCCATGAAATGCGGCAGTATATACCGGGATTTAAGGTTAATGTAAATATATCTTATATTCAGATGATGAAAAGTGATATCTGGAAGGACATACTTTCGTCTATAGGACAATATAATCTTCCGCCGGAGAGCCTGTGTGCGGAACTGACAGAAAGCGGATATACGGATATGACACCGTATTTTTATACGCTTCGGAAGAAATTCGAAGAGAAAAAAATACAGTTTATTCTGGATGATTTTGGCACAGGTTTTTCAAATCTACATTGTATTGTAAACATGAATCCTAATTATGTGAAACTGGATAATCATTTTACAGCAAAAGCTATGAGTCAAACAAGGGACTTTGAGCTGTTAAAAAAAATAGTTGAACTGGTACATAGTATAGATATCAAAATATGTATAGAAGGTGTAGAAAAAGAAGAGTGGTATCAAAAGCTGAAAGAAATACATGCTGATTATCTGCAGGGCTATCTTTTTGGCAGACCATGTGATAAAAATCAGTTTTTAAATCAGTTCATATGTAAAGGTATCAACTAGCAAACTTTCTTAATTTTCATTTCTATTTTGGAAAAGGCTTCTTGAAGGAAAATTCTACCTGTGATAGAATAAAATTAATTATACTTACAGGGAAAGTAAGTACCCGGCTGCAGGACATATCCAGGGAACTGCCAGTATAGTGGCAGGTTTTTACGGTTTGCTCCTGCTATTTAGTGAAAAATAAAAAATCATGGAGGATTTTTACAATGGAAGAAGCAAAGCAGAACATCAAACAAAAGAAGGATTCTTACAATCTGAGAATTGTGACGGCTGTACTGGTATTAACAGTGCTGGTTTTAGGGGAATTATATGTGATGATTAACTATCCGTCCAATTATGTGGCATTGATTGTACTTACAGTTGTAGCACTGGCTGATATTTATATTCTGATTGCCAGTGCAATCCAGAAAAATTATAAGAAAGAGATTGACCAGTACGAACAGTATGATAATCTGTTTAAGTCAGAAAAAGCTTCTTATCTTGTAACCCGCAAATCCTTTGAAGATATTGCGGATCAGCTTGATCGTATCGAAGAGGCAGCCGGTTCACCGACAAAGGACATCATAGATGCACAGAAATCCATTGCCAAAGTTACCATAAGCCGTAACAAAGAAAATTCCGATGCATTGATGAATTCCAACGACAAATTATTAGAGCAGATATTTAATCTTTCCGACCGTCTGGATAATCTTGAGAAGAACGTGTTAGAGCAGCAGCGTATCATAGTTGAGAATGCCAATAAAGACCTTCTGCTAAAACAGCAGGAAATGGCAGCTTCCGTGAAAGAAATGGAATTATCCATCCACAATACCATATTAGCTGAAGTTGGAAAAATAAATGGTGCGCCAGCTGTTGCTTATACAGCAGCACCGGTACAGCCATCATCAGCCGCACCAGTTGAGGAAGTAACGCCGGAAGAACCGGAAGCACCAATCAACGAAGTGATGCCGGAAGAACCGGAAGCACCAATCAATGAAGTGATGCCGGAAGAACCGGAAGCACCAATCGACGAAATGATGCCGGAAGAACCGGAAGCACCAATCAACGAAGTGATGCCGGAAGAACCAGAAACAGAACCGGAGACAACTGCAGAGGATATGCCGGATTTAGCAGAAGATGATTTATTAAATATAGATGCTTTATTCGGAAATGACGAAGCAGCTGAGACTACAAAAGAAGTAGCAGAAGAAACCGGATCTGCAGAAGAAAACAATGAACCGGAACCAGAAGAACCAGTTGGTTTTGATGATACACTTGGATTTGCAGATGAAGAACCGGAAGAACCTGCATTTACAGAAGAAATAGTAAATACCATTGATGAACCGGTTATGGAAATGAATTCCGACCCGAATCATATGATGACACCGGAAGAGATTGCTGCTTTGATTGCAAATGCTGATACAGCAGCTGAAGAAGAACCAGTTGTAACAGAAGATGCTATTTCAGAAGAATCTGAGCCGATAACAGAAGAGGAACCTGTGTCAGAACCGGTTGTGGAAGAACCGGCAGCAGAGCCTGTTATCGAGGCAAATTCTGACCCGAATCACATGATGACACCGGAAGAAATTGCGGCATTATTTGCTAATATGTAATTTACAAAATTTTTAAAAAAAATAAAAAATTACTTGCAATTCGATAAATTCTATTATATAATAGTCCTTGCGTTAAGCAATGCGCCACTAGCTCAGCTGGCAGAGCACCTGACTCTTAATCAGGGTGTCCAGGGTTCGAACCCCTGGTGGCGCATGTAAAGTACCGATTTTGTGGACGTGGAGCCATGGGGTTGGTGCTTTTTTTTGTTATAAAAAATCCGTAAGAAGCTGTCAGTGGCAGGTTCTGTAGATGTAAATAAGGAATGATGAAGATATCGTTTATTTGTTCAGTATATTTTTTACTTCTTTAAAAGACCTTTGAATTGTAGTAAATTTAGTATGCAGGGCAGGCTTACGGTAGGAAAAAAGCAAAGCCTTTCTGGAAAAGCAGTTTGATTTGAATTTCATGAGGGCATACCCTTTTTTAGATATTATATGCAAAAGGATATAGAAAAATATATAAATATAGAGGAAATCATTTGGAAAAGAAAATTCTGATTGCCTGTGCAATGCAGCAGGATGAAATTGAAAAGTACAGAAAACAATTAAATATAACATATCCTGTTGTATATCTGCAACGTGGATTGCATAGAAACCCGTTTGTATTAAGAAATCTGCTGCAGCAGGAGATTGACAGGCACCAGGATGTGGATATAATCCTGCTCACCTATGGATTGTGCGGGCGGGGCACGGAAGGGATTGTAAGCTGGAATACAGAGCTTGTAATGCCACGTTTCCACGACTGTATCCACCAGCTTTTGAAGAATCATGTGGATAAGAATTCTCTTTATGCAACAAGAGCGTGGACAATTGACAAGGAGTCCATTGGAGGCCAGTGCCGCACCATTCTTGCTGCTTATGGCAGAGAACGGGGGATGGAAGTCTTAGATACAATCTATGGCGGTTATGAGAAGATTACTTTAATAGATACGCAAAGCTATGATATAAAGAAAACCAAAGATGGACTGAAAAGACCTGCAGAACTTCTAAATAAGAAGCTGGCGGTGGAGCCATCCGACTGCAATATTATAAGAAAGCTTTTATCGGGAAAATGGGATTGTAATTTCGTTCATCTTGAAAAAGGAGAGCGTGTCACAGAAAGACACTTTATATAAGAAAACCGGCTCCCTGACTTAGAATAAAATCTAATATCAGGAAGCCGGTTTTATGATGTATGCTCTGCAGTTTATTATTTTTTCATTTCGTCCATATAGACAGCAATTTTTTTATCCATACCAATAATATGGTTGGATAACCAGCCCAGCAGAAACTGAATCAGTTCCAGAAGATAAGTCTGCTGGTTATTGTCCATATCGTCAAGTTCTGAGAGGTCAATTTCTACCAGGCGTTCAACGAAAGCAGTGTGGGCACGCTTCTGGGCAGCCAGTTCCGGATAGTGCATCTTCTCCATCAGCATTTCCTCATCAGCAAAATGAAATTGTGTATAATCCTTTAATTTCACTAAAAGCCGCATAATTTCATCATATTTGTCATGCAGCAGATCGTTTTGAATCAGGTCATTGGTCTCTTTTATAATTTCAAAGAGACGGCGGTGCTCTTTATCCACAAGGTCAATGCCGGTCTTGTATTTGTCCGTAAAGGCAAATGGGTCTTCGGAAGTCCCTTCAACTGCGGACATTTTTCCAATCATCATATCACTGCTTAAGATATGGTGGTACAGCCAGCGTACCAGATAGGAAAGTAGTTCTTCGAAAGATGCTCTGGCAGCCTCTTTTGAAGACTTATCTAAAATAAAGGAATTGATTTTCTCAGCAAATTCAGCATGTTCCTTTTTCTGAAGAGGAAGCTCCGGGTCATGAATCTGTTCCATATAAGCCTCTTCATGGGCGAAATGTGTATTCGCATAATCCTTCAGATGAAGAAGCAGGCTCTGGGCAATTCCGGAAATATCTTCGGTTGTTTTAACAAGGGAAAGAGCATCATTTATTATCTGGAATAATTTGCGGTGTTCCTCATCTATTTGTGGAATATGAATCATACAATCTTCTGTAAATTCGTACATGGTATACATCTCCTTACATTATATCAATGATTTATGCTATGATGTATTATAAACCCTCAGAAGATAAGCCACAATAAAAAAAGAAAAATTTATAAAAATTTCACTGATAAACCAACTCCGACTGCTCAGGCAAATGGTTCATCTCATGGGTCATGCATCCGGCAGTGTCCGTGCACTGGCACTATCGGAAAGGTCATAAAGGAATATTTCTGGAAGTAATCAGCTTGCAGATAGGATTTCCCCTGGAAGAGAATTTCTCTTCGTATTCGGTCATGATATTGCCTTCATTCATGGCAGTATCATGGTGTAAATCCCTTGTAAATGCGTCCAGATTCCAGCCTGCAGCATCGATTTCTTCTAAGGAGAAGTCAAAAAGTCCTACGTTATCGGTCTTAAACTCAATCTGTCCGTCACCTTTTAAGACTTTGTCATAGCGCTCTAAGAACTGGCGGGAGGTCAGTCTTCTTTTGGCATGGCGGTCCTTTGGCCATGGGTCGGAGAAATTAAGATAAATGCGGTCTAACTCGCCTTTTTCGAAAAAGTCCGGCAGAAGTGCCGCATCTTCACACAGAAGGCGTAAGTTTGGCAGTGGATTTTCTTCCAATTTCTGGAGTCCGCGGTACAATACGCTTTCGTAACGTTCCATGCCAAGATAGTTGATATCCGGATTCCGGGCAGCTAAGTCCATGATAAAGCGTCCCTTGCCCATGCCGATTTCAATGCGGATCGGGTGGTCATTTCCAAATATTTCATTCCAGTGTCCTTTATGGGAAGCGGCATCCTTGATACAGAGGTCACTGGCTTCT